>Ga0302157_10000019_pt1 | contig 210999 bp, 173 predicted proteins | sample I_Bog_N3_3_FD_193502 | JGI IMG/M metagenome (GOLD analysis project Ga0302157, IMG submission 193502) | Peat permafrost microbial communities from Stordalen Mire near Abisko, Sweden - I_Bog_N3_3 | ecosystem: Environmental > Terrestrial > Soil > Wetlands > Peat | place: Sweden: Abisko... | reverse complement strand
GCATTATCCACAACATCTACCCCAAACCGCTGTGAAGGACCTGAAGCTGGGAGCCGGATGGTTGCAATATCCACGTCCGGTTCTGCGAGGGCCCCTGGAGAGTAATCCCAGGGGCTACTCACAAAGGCGCCGTGCTGCCGATCCGCGGTCCAGCTCCCGCCCACCAGCAGGCTGGCGGGGACCTCGAGGCTGGTGTTGAGGCTGTTGAGCGCGACATCGGCCTCGGCGGTGAAGGAGAAGGCGGCGGAGAGGCCACCATCGGCGTCGCGGCTGTAGGAGGCCACACCGATCAGGCTGGCGGCCTGCTGGGCGGCTCCGGGGACGCTGAGGCGGAAGAGCCGGGAATTGCCCTGGGTGTCCCCGCCTGCACGCGCGATCGCCCCGGAATAGGACCAGTTGTGGTCATAAAGGCCGATGGCAAGGTGGCCGAGCCCCTGGCCGTGCACACTGACTTCCAGGGTGCCATCATCGGCCACCAGACCGCGATCCTGGAGGCTGTCCGCCTGCGCCGGATTATCGGCGCAAGTACATATGATTATAGAGCATATGGCCGAATACAGGTGCCGGTGGATGCGCATGGGAGGCAGTCCTTGTGGTGCCGCTTCTAGGGGTGGGCGGGCAAACGGGGCGTCTGTCCTTTCGCTGATGCAGCCATCTGCGGGTGCTGGCTGAGCGCAGAACGGGCAACTTGGCGGCAGACGCCCCTTCCCAGGCGCCACCATGCGGGTAGAGCATGGGCCTGCCGCGGGCCGGGAAAGGCCGATTGCACCCCCACGGGCGCGTGCACGGCAACACCGCGGGCGAGCAGCATGAAAGTCCTGATTGTCGATGATGATGCGGTCTCCCTGCGCGTGATCATCTCCCTAGTCGAGCGCCTCGGGCATGAGCCCATCGCGGCGACCGACGGGGTGATGGCCTGGGAGCGCTTCCGTAAGGAGGATTGCCGGGTCATCATCAGCGACTGGACCATGCCCGGTATCGACGGCATTGAACTGCTGACGCGGGTGCGCGCCATGGGCGGCGCCAGCTACACCTACTTCATCTTCCTGACCTCGCGCAACGAACCGGAGGACATCGCCCTCGGCATGGAGGCGGGTGCTGACGACCTGCTGCACAAGCCGGTGAGCAGGGATGACCTGGCGGCCCGCCTGCGCGTCGCGGCGCGCATCGTATCACTGCAGCAGGAAATCGGCAGCAGCAACCGGGAGCTGTCGCTGGCCAATGAGCGCATGCGCCAGGATCTCCATGCCGCGGCGCAGATCCAGGCCGGGCTGCTGCCCACCGTCCTGCCTGTCCTGCCTGAGGTTGATTTCTCATGGCTCTACCGCCCGTGCGAGCAGCTGGGCGGCGATACCCTCAACCTCTTCCGCCTCGATGAGCAGCACCTCGGCTTCTATGTCCTGGATGTCAGCGGCCATGGCGTCACCTCGGCGCTCCTGGCGGTCCAGGTCAGCCGGGTGCTCACGCCGCTGATCTCGGCCGGCGCCCTGCTCAAGCGCGCCACCCCCGCTCCGCCCGGTTACCAGCTGACGCCGCCGATGCAGGTGATCAACGAACTCAACGATCTGTTCCCGATGAACGATGCGCTGATGCAGTACTTCACCATCGTCTACGGCATCTATGACCTGACCACCCATGCCATCCGCTGCGCCTCGGCCGGCCATCCTGGCCCGGTCCTGGTGCGTGCCGCCGGAGCGGTGGAGATCCCGGAGATCTGCGGCAACCCGATCGGCTTCTTCCCGACCTCGGAGGCCATCTTCAGCTCCTACGAGCTGGCGCTGTGCCCCGGCGACCGGCTCTACTTCATCTCCGACGGTGTGATCGAGACCATGGATGGCTGCCAGGAGGCATTTGGCCTAGACCGGCTCGGGCAGGTCCTCGACCGCTGTCGTGCCATCTCTCTGGAGGCGAGCCTGAAGCAGTCGGCCCAGGCGCTCGAAGGCTGGCGCTGCGGGACGGCCCCCACCGACGATGTGACGATCATCGGCTTCGCCCGCCACTGAGCGCCGCTCTGCCTGGGCGGCAGCGACCTGAGGCACCAGGACAGTATCGACTCGGCCAAGCTCTGGTGGACAGACAGGAGCTATTGGGATACTGCCAGCCCATGCCGTCTCAGGTCATCGACGACGCGGCGCACCGTGAGCCACCCAGGGTGCGTGCGGCCATGTGGCCGGCCGTGCTGGTCACGGTCCTCACCGGCATGGGCTTTGCCGGACTGAAATTCATCCTCATCGGCGAGATCGCCATCGATTTCGTCCCCGAACATCACCAGCCGCTCTACTTCGCTTGGATGGAGAAGATCCTCCAGACCTCCCTGGCCAAAGGCACCGTGCATGAGGCCATCACCCAGGGTCTGGCTGCCGTGCTCACCGCAGGCGTGCTGCTCGGCTACCTCATCAATGCGCCGCTGGCCGGGGCTTGGCGGGTGGCCCGCCTGTTCGTGCTCTCCAGTGCCGGGGTCGCCGCCGGGACGATGCTGACCCTCTGGCTCAACCAATGGCTGGTGGCGGCATTCGTCGGCATCGCCTACGGCACTGCCTGCGCTGCCCGCGGCAAGGTGGTGCCGCTGCTGGCGGAGGGCAACGGCCGGTCCAGCACCCAGGTCAGCGGCTACCTCAACGCGGCGCTGGTGATCAGCCTGCTTGCTGGCACCAAGTTCGGCATGATGCTCCATCACCAGGTCGAAAATCCGCTCTATCGGCATGGCGTGCTGTTCGCCTTCGTCATGGCCGCGACCCTGCTCGGCTTCCTGGTCAATCCGCGTGAGCCTGCCCCGGTGCCCTTCCGCGAAGGGGTGCGCGAGCTGATGGGAGGCACGGTGGCGCTGTTGCGCGAACGTTGGGCGCTCCTGGTCGGCGGCGGCATGGCCTGGGGCATCGCTTCGGCACTGGTGCTGGCCGCCTTCATGGATTCGGTCGATCGCCTGCACATCGCACCCGCCCAGGCGGTCAACCTGGTGGTGTTCCCTGCCGTGGGCGCAATCCTCGGCAACCTGCTCTCGCACTGGATGGACCGCCGCCGTCATGTGATCTCGGCGCTGGTGGGCCTGGGATTGGCGATCTTCCTATATCCCATCCTGGTGGTGGGGATGAAGAGCGGGGCGCTGTTCATGGTGCTGATCGGACTGCTGTTCTCGGCCCCCACCAACGTCCTCGATGCCCGTCTGCTCGCCTATGCGGCCGCCCAGGGCCGCCCAGGTCGCGGCTCGACGGTGATGAGCCTGGTGCACAATGCCTTCATCCTCACCATCGGTAGCGGCCTGGCGATCCTGCTATTCCTCGGCTACATGACCGCGCAGGGGCAGTTCGAAGCGCTCGCCGGGGCGTGCCTGGTGACCGGTGTCGTGGTCTCCAGGACCAAGCTCAAGGACCAGCGCCCGGATCCGGTCATCAGCGATCTGACGGCCGAGATCCCCACCAGCCTGCAGCGTTCCTGAACGCATCGTTTCGCGCCTCAGCACGCGCCTCGGCGCTCAGGCATGCGCTTGCTCCCGGCCTAGACCGACGTGGCGAGCTCGGCGAGATCCGCCGGCAAGGTCACCGCGACCGATGTGCCGAGCATCTCGACATTGACCACCAGCTCGAGCTGACCATGGCGGCGCGAGATGATTCCGGCGCAGCCGGCGAAGGTGCCGGCGGTGATCTCAACCCGCTTGCCCGGCGTCAGCTCGGGGCGTACCTGCAGCGGCGCGTCGCTGGCATTGACCAGGTTGCACAGGTGGCGCAGATCGCGGCACAGCTCGAGCGGATGCGGCACATCGATGACGCGCACCACCCTGCGGGTGTCGTAGATCTCCTGGCGGGCGCTCAGGAGCGCCGAGACGAAGACATAGCCGCCCAACAGCGGGACCAGGCTCTCCTGGGTGCCTTTGCCGGGATAATGGCGCATGCGGCGCTCGAAGAAGGCGCAGCCCGGCAGGTTGCGCGCACGCAGGTCGGCGATGAGCTTCTTTTCCTGGCGGGGATAGGCATGGACCACCAGCCAGTGGGAGTCGGGCAGCTGGCGGGTGAAGCCCGAAGGCCAATCCTCCACCATCCCCGAGGTCGTGATATGAGATGCGGCCATGAGGCCTGCCATCGTTCCAGGATCGGTCGCCCTGGCTAGTGCAAAGCGCCACGTCTGCCAACCGCAGCGTGGCACTTGCAGCTCCCGGCGCTTCGCCAAAATCGCTCTGCGAGGGCTCATGCTGCACGAATCGACCGTCCCTGAGAGCGCTGCTGGGCAGCGCCTTGACATCTACCTCGAGGGCATCCTCTCGGGCTGCACCCGCAGCCTGATCGCGCGCCTGATCAAGGATGGTCGCTGCGCCATCCATCCCGGCAAGGCGCGGGCTGGCTACTTCCTGCGTGGTGGGGAGGCGGTCTCGATCGAGGTGCCGGAGATCGCGCCGATGGAGGCGGCGGCTGAGGACCTGCCACTGTCGATCATCCATGAGGACGACCATCTGATCGTGGTCGACAAGGCCGCTGGCATGGTCGTCCATCCGGCGATCGGCCATCCGCGCGGGACGCTGGTCAATGCGCTGTTGGGCCGCTACGGATCCTTCCTGCCGCTGGTGACCGGCAGCGAGGACGATGAGGGCGAGGCTGAGCCCGAGGGAACGTCAGGCGATGCATCCGGACAGGCCTGGAGACCGGGGGTGGTCCATCGCCTCGATCAGGATACCAGCGGCCTGATCTGCATCGCGCGCACGGTCGCGTGCCTGACTTTCCTCCAGGATGCCTTCAAGGCGCGTCAGGTTCACAAGCGATATCTCGCCCTGGTCGCCGGCAGCCCGCGCGCCGACTTCTTCGAGCATAGCGGCTGGATCGGTCGCCATGCCAAGGATTTCCGCAAGCGCGCGGTCTATCCCGCCGGGAGCGCTGGGGCGAAGGAGTCCTACACCAGCTTCGTGGTGCTCAAGCGGCTCGACGGCTATGCCGCGGTGGAGGCTCGGCCGCGCACCGGCCGTACGCATCAGATCCGCGTCCATCTGGCCGCGCTCGGGCACGCCGTGCTCGCCGACGCCACCTATGGCCGATCAGCGCAGTGGCCCTTGCATGCGTTGCCCGGAGCGCCAGCGCTGCGGCGGCAGGCATTGCATGCCTGGACCCTGGACATCCCCCATCCGGCGGGTGGGCGCAGGCAGTTTCAGGCGCCCATCCCCGAGGAAATGTCGCGCCTGGTGCCTGGCGGTGTTGCACCGAGGCCGTGGCATTGAGGCCGGGGCTGATGCGAGCCTCGTCGCGCAGACGGTGCTCACGAGCACAGCGGCTGCTTAGGGGATGAATCCGGCCGGTGCGGGCACCGGCGCAGGTGCCGGTGCGGCCACCGCCTCGTGCGCCTCGACCGGAGCGTTCGCGGGCAGGTGGGTGATGTCATCGGCGAGGCGCGGCCGCAGCGTCTGCAGCGTCTGGTAATACTCGAGCATCGCTACCAGGGTGTCGTCCTCGGGATTGAGCGCCACCGCACTCTTCTGCTCCGCGATCGCTTCGGCGAGCATGCCGGCCTGCACCAGGAAGCGGGCGTAGGTGTCGCGATAGGCGGCCTTCTCCGGATCGATCATGCGTGCGCGCAGGGAGAAGGCGTAGGCGAGCTCCGGCAGGCGGAAGAGCGGGTTCTCGACCGCCAGGCGGTCGAGGGCGATGGCATTGGCGTCGGCGGCGCCGAGGGTGGCGAGCGGAACGGCGCTGAGGGTGGCGAGGGCGACATCCGCATGCTGCAGCTGTTCGGCCAGCCATAGCCGGGTGACGATGGCCTTGAGATTGATGGGATCGAGGGCGAGGCAGCGCTTGGTCAGATCGAGGGCCTTCTCCTTGCGCTCCTGGCCATTGGCATGGTCGCCATCGATCAGGGTGTCGATCTCGTCTTGCAGCGGTGCCAGGCGGGCGAGCAGGGCGGTATCCAGGGTCCCGGCCAGGATGCGGTCGAGGATGCTGTCGAGATCGCCGGGGTCGCCGCGCCAGGCGAGCCGGCCCTGACGATCGACGATGAAGATGCGTGGCAGCTCCTCCTTCTCGGGCATCCAGGAGGCGGCCGTGGCGGCGCCGATGATCGCGACATGGTAGTCCATGTCGCCACCCTCGCCCTCGACGAAGGGCTTGACCACGCTCGCCGCCTCGCTGCTGACACCGATGACCTGCAGGCGATCACGCAAGGTGTGCTGCAGCTCGCTGAGATGCGTGAAGGAGTCGCTGGTCGCGGTGGTGCTCCAGAACTCGACCACCGAAATCATGCCGGTGAGCTGTACCGGGACGTCCTTGATCCACACGGCGTCGGCCAGCGCCGGCGCCTTCTCGCCGATGTCGAGGGCTGCCAGCGGGGAAGCCAGCAGCGCGCACAACAGGCCGAGTCGCAGGCGGGGCAGGGTCATGGCGGCGGTGCGGCACTGGCGGCTCCAGCACCCTGGGCGGGGTGGGAGCGCAGCGCCAGCACGTCCTTGAAGTAGCCGAGGGTCACGCTGTATTCGGGATTGTGCTCGGTATCGATCTCGATGGCATGGCTGATCGAGGCGATCGCGCCGGACACATCGCCCAGGTCGTATTGCAGACGCGCCATGGTGTCGATGTAGGAGGCGTTGGCAGGTTCGAGCTCCAATGCGCGGTGGATGAAGGCCAGCGCGAGATCGAGGTTGCGCTGCGGCAGCCTCTCGTCGACGGCGCGCGACCAGGCCAGGCTGTTGGCCTGGTCGGCGGTGAGCTGTGCGAGCGGGATGTGCAGCAGCAGCTCGCGGACCGCCTCGGGCTTCTTCTGGAAAGCGGCGATTTCGATGCGGATGTCGATGGCCTGGTCATTGACCGGGTCGATAGCCAGGATCTGGCCGGTCAGAACGAGGGCCTTCTCGATGTCCTGATGCTGCCCGTCGAGCGCTTCCTGGAGCTGGACCTGGAGGGCGGAGAGGCGCTTGTACTTCTCGGCATCGAATGTCCCGGCGACTGCATCGGCGAGCGCGCTGCTCATTTGCTGCGGGAAGCCGCTCCACAGCACCGTGCCCTTGGCGTCGATGATGAAGGCATGCGGTATGCCGTCGATGCCTTCCATGTACTTGCTGCGGGTGGCCGTATCGGCGATGCCGATGTGGTAGTCCATCTGCTCGCCCATCTTGTCGACGAACGGCTTGACCGTGGGCAGCGCCTCGTCGCTCAGGCCGACGATCTGCACCTGCCCATGATAACGCTTCTGCAGCTTGGTGAGGTGGGGGATGGTTTCGCGGCACGGCCCGCACCAGGTCGCCCAGAACTCGACCACCGTGATGTGCTCGCCGATCTTGACCGGTTCGCCCTTGACCCAGGTGACGTCGGAGAGGGCTGGTGCCTGGTTGCCGGGCTCCAGCGCACCCAACTGCGCGACGCAGGCCAGGCTGAGGAACAGCAGGGTGAGCAGTGCGGTGTGCTGGCGCATGGCAACTCGCTTGCGGGGGTGTCGGGAGCGATGTAAACCCGCGGGCAGTTGGGGACAAGGCAAAAAGGCCATCTGTTGCGCAGGGGCTGGCTTTGGGCGCGAAGCATGCACCATCCGCGCATGCGCTTGGTCCTCGGTATCGGCAATCCCGGATCGCAGTACCAGGATACGCGCCACAACTGCGGTTTCCTGGTGCTCGACGAAGTGGCCAGGCGCCACCGCCTGGGCGGCTGGTCGAAGCGCTGGAGCAGCCTGGTGGCCTCCTGGCCGGATGCCCCCGGCGGGGATGCGGCAGCGCTGATCAAGCCGCAGACCTTCGTCAACCTCAGCGGCGAGGCGGCGCAGGCCGCCCTGTCCTTCTATAAATGTCCGCTGGATGCGCTGCTGGTGGTGGTCGACGACCTGAACCTGCCACTCGGCACCCTTAGGCTGCGCCCCGGCGGCTCGGCTGGCGGCCACAACGGTCTGCGCGATATCGAGGCGCGCCTCGGTCAGGGGTACCACCGTCTGCGCCTGGGCATCGGTCAGCCGCACCCGGGGGAGCAGATCGATTTCGTCCTCGGCCGCTTCACCCCCGAGGAGGGCACGGCGGTGCGCGCCATGCTCCAGCGCGCTGCCGATTGCGTGGAGGCGTGGTGCCTGGGTGGCATCGATGCCGCTGCCCAGTTCAATGGCGGCAGCGTGCCGCCTGGCGGCCGGGGGCAGCTGCCTGGCGCTCCACCCGGCGCCTCAGCCGGACCGACAGCCAGCCCAGCCGGGACATGACGAACCCCCGCCAGCGGGCAGGGGTTCGTCGCGGGTGGCTCGGAATCGGCACACGGCGGGTGAGGCCACCACGCCGTGACCACGGCTACTTGGGCTTGCGCTGCCGGGTCGCCGCGTCGCCGCGCCGGGCACGCAGGCTGCGGTTGTGCTTGGGCTTGCCGGCGGCACGGGCGCGCTGCCGGTTGACGATGGTGCGTCCGGCCTTGGTCTTCATCTTGCGGCGGAAGCCCGTCATCTTGCGGCGCTTCAGCGAGCTGCGGCGGATCTTCAAATGCATAAATCGTCTCCGAAAGGGGCTGCGCAGCATCGCGGATGCGCACGGACAGTCAAGCGCGGCACGGCGCCTGGCGATCCGCCTGCCGATGCGCGCTCGGTGCGGGGCCGGAGCGCTGGATGGGTGGTCAGCGCTGGCAGCTCCGGCACCAGGTCGTGCCCCGCCCGCCGACCACCCCGCCGACCAGGGTGGCGGCACAGGTTGGGCAGGGCTGGCCGGCGCGTCCGTAGACGCGGAACTGGTGCTGGAAGTAGCCGCTCGCGCCACCTGCCTGGCGGAAGTCATTGATGGTGGAGCCGCCCGCGGTGATGGCGGCGCGCAGGATGGCGCGGATGACCGTGACCAGGGTCACGAGGGCGGCGCGTGGGATGCGGCCGGCGGCTCGCTGAGGACGCAATGCGGCGCGGAACAGGGCCTCCTGGGCATAGATGTTGCCGACCCCCACCACCGTCGCCTGGTCCATGATCACCGCCTTGATCGCCTGGCGGCGCCCACGGCAGGCAGCGGCCAGGTAGTCGGCGGTGAATGCGGCTTCATCCAGCGGCTCGACGCCCAATCCCGCCAGCCGGGGATGCTCCTGCTCCGCGCCCAGGGGGATGAAGTCGAGCAGGCCGAACCGTCGAGGATCCCGGAAGGCCAGGCGTCGACCATCCTGCAGATGGAGATAGCAGTGGTCATGGTCCCGTTCGCTGCCAGCCGGGGCGAGCCGCCAGGTGCCGGTCATGCCCAGGTGGCAGAGCAGGGTCCCGGAGGGAGTGTCGAGCAGGAGGTATTTGGCGCGGCGCCGGACTGCGACCACGGGCTGACCCGCCAGGCGCGCCGGCAGCCGGGCGGGGATGGTGGCACGCAGGGTGCGCCGGCGCAGCTCGACGCGTGCGATGGTCGCTCCGGCGAGGAGCAGCTCCAGGCCGGCGCGTACGGTCTCGACTTCGGGCAGCTCGGGCATGGGCTCACCCTAGCGGCCGCTGAGCGTCCGCCAAATCCAGAGGGTGCGCAGGGGAAACACTGGCGTCATGCGCGCGGCTCGTTTACCATCGCAGCCATGTCCGCCTACCTCGAAGGCCTGAGTGCTGCGATCGCCGGTCGCCGGTTGGCGATCAGCGATGATAAGCCGTTGGTGATCAAGATCGCGACCAGCAGCCGTGCGCGGGGGAGGGTGCTCATCGGCCTGGACGCCGGACGCTACCACCTGACCAATGAATCGGCGGTGCAGTGCTCGATCAATGGCGAGACCAGCCGTGCGGGCGACCTCGACGAGGGCGATGAGGTCCAGATCGGCAAGGATCGCTTCCGCATGGTCATCGTGCGCGAGGATGAGCACGACCGCATCGGTACGCAGAAGCTCGCACCGTCCGCTTCCTCGAGTGCAGCGGAGGCGGAGATCTGCGCGGTGTGCGATGCGCGCATCGGCGGGGCATCCGGCGGCTGGAGCGACGGCAGCCGTAGCATCTGCGAGCGCTGCCTCGCCACCGGGGTCAAGCCCGAACATCTCCCTTCATCGCCATCGCCGACGCCGACCCTGCATCAGGATGTCACCCCGGCAGCGCCGGCCGCGGTAATAGCTCCCCCGTCCGCGGAGTCCGGCGCCATCACTCCGGTGGCCATCCGTGCACAGGAGCGCGCCCCGCAACGCCTGTCCGCCAGCGATACCACCCCGGTGAGCGTGCGCGCCGTCCCCGCCCCGCCGTCCGGTGAACCGGCCAGGGGCGCAGCGCGCCGCGGCCAGGCCGCAGCGCCGGCTGCCAGCGCCTCCAGCAGCGGCCAGGTGCCGACCATCCCCGACGACGCGCCTACCAGCGAAAGCGATCGCATGCGCCATAGCAGGCGCATCAGCGCGTCGCGCCTGACCGCGGTCGAGCCGGCCGGCAATGGCCGGGAGGGCCTGCTCAGCAAGGTCGGACGGGTCTTCGGGAGGCGCGACGAGCGCTATCAGCGGCTCGAGGAGCTCCAGGTCGAGCGGCTGGCACGCTTGGCCGAGGCTGGTCGGCTCGCACTCAGCGCGGGTCTCGGCCTCGGCCTGGGCGAGGCCCTGGTGGCCTCCCTGCTGCAAGGGAAGCGCGTCACCCTGGGGGCCGCCGACTGCTCGACCACGGGTCTGGAGCAGTGGCGGGCGCTGCGCAAGCGCATGGACCTGGTCGTTGCCGAGATCGCAGCGCTGCGGCGCATCCTCGGCATGGGTCCGGATCCGGAGACCTTGCTGCAGCAGACTCCGACCCTGCGTGTCGATGAACGACGCCAGCAGGAGCGCGCTTTCGCCGCCCTGGATGGCCTGTCGACCGATGAACTGGGCATCGAGCTGAGCGAAGGCGCGGTCGCTCCGGCGCCGGCGGCTCCTCCCGCCCATGGCAGCGGCCGCCATCGGCAGCCGCGGCGCCGCCGCTGAGGTCCGGAGCATCCGCCAGGGGGTCATCGCCCCGGGGCCGGCAGGAGGGGATGTGCGAGAGGCATCTCCTTGCCTGTCACAAGTTTGCCGAATGGTGAGGAAAGATCGCTAGATCGGCCAGCGTCCACCCGTATGACCACGATGCCGCCGAGCGCCCATTCAGGGTGTCTGAGCGCCGTCCGCCCCGAGGAACGCTGCATGCCGGAGAACTCGCCAGTACCCCCCCAGAAGCCACGTGGGCTCCTGCTGATCATGATGTCGCTGCTGGCCATGCTGGTGCTGGCGCTGATGATGTACAATCACCTGGTGCCGCGCGAGCCGAGCTGGAGCCAGTTCCTCGACAAGGTTGCCTCAGGAGAAGTCATCGAGATCGATGAGGGGCTCGAGTATGCCCAGGTGCGCGAGGGCAAGGGCTCCAATAATGCCAGCTACCGCGTGCTCTATCCGGGCGGTCGGCTGAGCGATGCAGACAAGAAATCGCTCCAGGACCTGATCGACCAGCGCAAGGAGCAGGCCAAGCTCGATGAGGCGAGCGGCAAAATCAATCCCGCCACGCCGATCAACATCAATGGCATCCCGCAGCCGGGCTGGGTGAGCAATGTGCTGCCCCAGCTGGTGCTGCTGGGTGTCTTCGTCGCGGCATTCTATTTCCTGGTGCTGCGGCGGATGGGTCAGGGCGGCGGCGTTCTGTCGTTCGGCAAGAGCCGTGCCCAGCTGATCACCAAGGGCAAGACCGGGAAGACCTTCAAGGACGTCGCGGGAATCGACGAGGCCAAGGAAGAGGTCGAGGAGCTGGTCGCATTCCTCAAGAACCCAAAGAAGTTCCAGAAGCTCGGCGGTCGCATCCCGCGCGGTGTGCTCCTGGTCGGTCCTCCGGGTACCGGCAAGACCCTCCTGGCCAAGGCCATCGCCGGCGAGGCCGACGTGCCGTTCTACTCGATCTCGGGCTCGGATTTCGTCGAGATGTTTGTCGGCGTCGGCGCCAGCCGGGTGCGCGACCTGTTCGCCCAGGCCAAGGACAACTCGCCGTGCATCATCTTCATCGACGAGATCGACGCGGTGGGACGCAAGCGCGGCAGCGGCATGAGCTCGGGCGGCCATGACGAGCGCGAGCAGACCCTCAATGCCATCCTGGTCGAGATGGACGGCTTCAGCTCCACCGACAAGGTGATCGTCATCGCGGCGACCAATCGCGTCGATGTGCTCGACCCGGCGCTGCGCCGCCCGGGCCGCTTCGACCGCCACATCGATGTCAACCTCCCCGACATCGCCGGGCGCGAGCAGATCCTCAATGTCCATGCCAGCAAGGTGAAGCTCGCCTCGGACTGCGACCTCTCGATCATCGCCCGCGGCACCCCCGGTTTCAGCGGCGCCGATCTCGAGAGCCTGATCAACGAGGCGGCGCTCAATGCCGCGCGCACGGAGCAGGACCAGGTCCACCACAAGGACCTCGAATATGCACGCGATCGCGTCGCCTTCGGGCGCGAGCGCAAGGCCGGCAGCCGGGCCATGCCCGAGGATGAGCGCCGCATCACCGCCTACCATGAAGCCGGCCATTCCCTGCTCCAGGTGATCGTCGAGGGCGGGGATGATCTGCACAAGGTCACCATCATCCCCCGCGGCCGGGCCCTGGGTGCGACCATGCACCTGCCCAACCAGGATCGCCACACGCACAGCCGGCGGAAGATCCTCGGCGACATCTGCGTGCTGTTCGGCGGACGCATCGCCGAGGAGCTGTTCTGCGGCGACATCACCACCGGCGCGGCGAACGACATCGACCGGGCGACGCACCTGGCGCGCGGCATGGTCTACGAGTGGGGCATGTCCGACAAGATGGGCCCGATCAAGTACACTGAGGACCATGACAGCCTGATGGGCTCCGAGTCGGTGGTGGTGGTCAGCGCGACAACCCGCCGGGAGCTTGATGAGGAAGTGCGCTCGATCATCGATGTGCAGTACAAGCGCGCCCATCTCCTGATCGAGGAGAACCGCGACAAGCTCGAGCGCGTCGCCCGCGCACTGCTCGAGCATGAGACGCTCGATGGCGCACAGGTGAAGATGCTGCTGGATGGCGGCGAGTTGCCGCCGCGGCGGCCGACCGTGCTGGTGCCCAAGTCCGAATCCTCGGCCAAGGACAAGCCCGACGTCGAGAAGGCCCTGCCCGGGCCGGCGCTCGAGCCGAAGCTCGCCTGAGCGCCCGCAGCCGGGGCGCCCTGGCGCTGACGGATCACGCGCCGGCGGCGAGCGACTTCACTGCGCTGAGGTCGCGCTTGCCCGTGCCGAGCTTGGGGATGGCCGCGACGAGCTTGATATCCTTGACCTTGGGCCGCCAGAGCGCGGGCAGATGGCTGAGGGCGTTAATCGCCTCCGTCCAATCGCCGCTGAACCCGGTGTGCAGCACGATCAGCTTCTCGCCCCGGCTCTCGTCCGAGATCGCCGCCACGGCGATCTCGCAGGCGTCAGCGCCGGCATGGGCGGCGACGACCACCGCTAGCAGGGCGACCTCGATGGTGTCGAGCGGAACCATCTCGCCGCCGATCTTGGCGAAGCGCGCGAGCCGTCCGGTGATGCTGATGAAGCCGTCCTCATCGACACGGCCGATGTCGCCGGTGTTGTAGCCCTCGTGGATGAAGACCTTGGCGGTGAGGTCCGGACGATCGAGGTAGCCGCGCATCCGGCTGGGAGAGCGGACGACCAGCAGTCCCTCGGAGCCGGGTGGCAGGATGGCATGGGTGTCGGGATGCACGGCGAAGGCCTGCAAGCCCGGCAGCGCACGCCCGATCGATCCGTCCTTCGACCGGGTCTCCACCACGCCATCGCGCCGCACCTCGGGCAGGTTCACCCCCACCACCGGGGCGAGCTCGGTGCAGCCATAGCCCTCGAGCAGATCGGCGCCATAGCGGCTCTTGAAGGCTTGCTTGAGATCGACCGGGCAGCGCTCAGCCCCCACCACGGCGAAGCGCAGCGTGGCCAGCTGGGCCGGCTCGATGCGGCGCATGTAGCCGCGCACGAAGGTCGGGGTGCTGATGAGGAAGGTCGCGCCGCTGGCGGCGGCCAGCTCGCCCAGGGCCTTGCCGTCGGCAGGATCGGGCTGCGCCGCGACGGTCATGCCTTCGACCAGGCCGAGCCAGGTTCCCGGCACCAGGCCGAAGCTGTGGAAGAGCGGCAGCGGGCTGAGCAGGACATCCCGCCCGCCGTGCACATCCAGGCCATCGGCGGTGCAGGCGCAGTTGGCGAGGATCTGGCGGTGGGTGAGCTCGACGCCCTTCGGATCCCCGGTCGAGCCGGAGCTGAAGATGATCGCCGCAACCGCATCGCTCCTTCCGCGGTCGAGCAGGAAGCGTGGCAGGATGAAGCACAGCAGCGTCGAGGCCAGGATATCGATCTTGCCCAGGCGCTTGAGCGATTCCTCGACCTGGACCATGCGGCAGGGAAGTTCGAACGGGCCGATCCGGCGCAGATAGGCACCGGCGCTGATGATGGTGCGCACGCGCGCCATCGCGCACATGCGCGCCAACTGCGCCGGGCCGGTGGTATGGTTGAGGTTGACGGCGGTCTTGCCGGCCAGGGCCAGCGCGAGGTTGACGATCGCGCCCGCGCGCCCCGGCGGCAGCAGCACGCCGACGCAGCTCTCATCGGCATCGAGGGCGAGCTGCGGGAGCAGCGCCCGGCTGAGTCCCATCAGCATGGCTGCGCTCAGCGTCCCGCCGGAATCCCGCATGGCCACGCGCAGCGGATGGCGCCGTGCCTTGGAGATGAAGGCCGAACCGAGGGTGCGCCGGTCGCGCAGGCTGCGCGCCTGGGCGGTGAGGAAGCTGAGGTGCATGACCTGGTCGCGCGCTTCGGCAGCGCTCGAGGTCGAGGGCAGCGGTGCGCCGATGCGCAGGTCGACGCGGCGCAGCGGGCGGGGGAAGCTGCGGCGTTCGCTGCGGCTGGCGATGGTGCCCCACAAGCCATGCAGATGGGCGGGGACGATGGGGATGCCCGCGCGTGCGGCGATGCGCTCAAGCCCGGAGCGGAAGACGTCGGTCTGGCCGCTGCGGGTGAGCTTGCCCTCGGGGAAGATCACCACCACCTCGCCGGACTTGGCGGCCTCGATCGCGGCATCGATGGACGCCAGCAGCGCCCGGCGGTGGTCTTCGGCGGCCACCGGGATGACGCCAGCCACGCGCATGAAGAAGCCCACCACCGGCATCTCGACGAATCGGCGATAGACCATGAAGCGGCCGGGACGCGGCAGGCTGGTCGCGAGGATGAGGCCGTCGGCATAGCTGAGGTGGTTGCACACCACCAGGCATCCGCCGCTCTCCGGGAGGTGCTCGGCGCCCTCGACGCGCACCCTATAGGCGAGCTTGAGCAGCACCGAGATCAGCCAGCCTGCGCAGGCCTGGCGGTAGATGGCGATGCACATCAGCGACAGCGCCACGATCAGCCCACCTAGGACCATCACCGACCCCATCGAGCTGAGGTTCGCCAGCCTGCCGCCGCTGATGCTCCCGGCATTGGTCATCAGATAGTAGCATCCGGCGGCGAAGAAGGTGCCGAGGGATGCCAGCACGCCGACACCCGACATGATGAGGTTGCGCCGCTTGGCGGGCGCACGTTCCTGGAGGAGGATGGTGACGGCCACCTCCCACATGCCGGCGCCCACCCCGGTGACCATCAGCCACATGAGGAACGGCCATAGCAGGCGCTGGTTGACCCCTATCGAGGCGTCGTGCCAGGCATGCAGTCCGGCCAGGGCGAAGGCGGTGCCTGCGAGCAGGGCTCCGAACAGGGGCAACCCGGCGGGGAAGGGGCGAGAGCGGTAGCGCGGCGCCAAGGCCGAGCCGATGATGATGCCGAATACCACGCACAGGAACATCCCCGCCGTGCCCGCTTCATGCAGGCCGTACACGCGCAGCGCCATCTGCGGCATGGCGGTGAATGCAGCCCCGCCAAGGGCCCAGAATCCGGCCAGTCCGAGGGCGGGTACCCAGATGCCGGGGGAGCGGTTGAGCGCCCGCACCTGATCGAGCACCTTCCACGGCATCGCCAGGGGGGTGGCGGGTGCCTGCGCGCGGAGTACGGGGATGCGGAATGCGCTGATGATGCCGATCAGGCAGACCACGCTGGCCACCAGCGCGAGCGACCACACCGATGCCGAGGGGTTGGTCGCAGCCCGGTGCAGGCCGATCTTCTCCAGCAGCCAGGCCAGGCGCTGGGTGTCGGTGCAGGCCGCCAGGCAGGTTCCGAGCAGGATCGCCGCCACGGTCACGCCAGCCAGCGCGGCATTGCCGCGGGCCAGCTTGGCGTCGTCGACCAGTTCCGGCATGATCGCGAGCTTGGCCGGGGAGAAGAAGGTGCTGGCGATGGCGAGCAGGAGATAGGAGGACAGCATCAGGACCGGGCTGCCGATGGCGAAGCCCCAGATGCCCAGGATCGCGATCGGTACATCGGCCAACCGGGCACCGCGGACGATCAGGTGCTTGGGGATGCGGTCGCCAAGGCTGCCAGCCAGGGGCGCGAGCAGGACGAAGGGGGTGCTGAAGAGCATCAGCGCCCAGGAGCTGTAGGCCGAAGCCAGGGCATCGGCCTTGGCGCTGTCGCTTGGGAAGGCGCGGTAGGCCGCGACCGTCAGGGCGACCACCACCACCTGGCGGAACAGGTTGTCCAGTCCGGCACCGACCGCCGCCGACACCAGGTGGGCCATCAGGCCGGTGCGCGGCGTGCTGGCGCTGACGGGAACGCGTTCACTGCGCGGTGCTGCGCTGGCCGGAGGTGCGGTCATGAGGCTATCCATGGTTGGCGCTCCAGGGGGGGGGGTGCGCCATTAAAGATAACGAATGATAACATATGTCAAGGGGTGGTTGCGCGTCGCACGGGTTGCAGGCGGCCGCCAGGCGCCTACCTTCTACAAAGGCTGCTTTTCAATGCCATCCACAGCATGGCTTTAGCGATCACGATTGCAGGACGCGACGACTATGCTCATAGATGAACGCGACCAGGCCGTGGTGGTGACGCTGGCTGGCGAACAATGCGCCGGCCTCGCCAAGCTGCTCGAGCCGCGGCTCGAACGCGGCCGCCGGCTGTTCATCATCGATATGGCCGCGACCACCTTCCTGAATTCGCTCAACATCGCGGCCATCATCGCGGCGCGCAACAAGGTGCATGCCGCCGGCGGGAGGATGGTGCTGGCCAACCTGGCGGAAAACATCAAGGCCGTGTTCCGTATCCTCAAGCTGGAACGGCTGTTCGTGCTCGACCATACCCTCGAATCGGCGCTCAAGCAGGGACCCTAGGCGCTCCCAGCCGCTGCACGGGATGGGTGGCACGGCGGTTGCGTAGACCCCGGTGCGGACGGTGCCGTGTGCATCGCCGCCATAAGGGGGTCTGCATGCGCTGCACTTCTGCACACTGGTTGGCCATGGCGCTGATCGCGGTTGCGTTGGCCGCACCGGCACCCGCTGCGAGCCTGTGGCAGGCTGAGACCCTGGCGGACGGCACCCTGTATTCGGATCAGGTGGCACGCAAGAAGGGCGACCTGATCACCATCGATGTGAACGAGAACACCTCGGTCAGCGATCTCAACCAGACCGAGACGGAGAGGCAGAACGACATCTCCAGCACCGTCTCGCTCTTGCCCGGATCGAACAAGATCGCTGCCACGGTGGGATCGTCAGCCAGCACCGCGCTGCCCGGGCTGATCGCCAACTCCGACAAGCATTATCAGGGCAAGGGCAACTACACCGCCTCGAACCAGGTCATCGCGGCGATAACCGCCCGCGTCATCGATGTGCTGGACAACGGCAACCTCGTGATCGAGGGCCGTCGCAGCGTCAAGGTCAACAATGATACCAAGGTCATCCTGATCACCGGCATCGTGCGCACTGCAGATATCCATTCCGACAACACCGTGCTGTCGGAGAAGCTCCATGACTTCCAGGTGTCGATCGATGGCGATGGTCCGCTGACGCGCGCGCAAGAGGAGGGCTGGATGGGCCGCATCCTCGATGTCCTCTGGCCGTTCTAGGACCCCCCATGCGCACCTCCCGGCCTTCACACGATCATGCTGCTCTGGCGCCCAGGCCGTGCACTCCGTCCGCCGCCTGGGCCTGCCGGCGCTCCGCGCTGCTGCTGGCTCTGCTGGCCCTCGCCTGGGGCATCGGGGTGATCGGCTGGTCGGCGGAGGCGCCCCAGCAGAAGATGGTCCCGGCTTTGGACCCGGTACCCTCACCGGTGCTGAAGTACGTGCCGCCCGACACCGCGGCCGATGACACATCGAACGACACCGACGCCACCCCCAGCGCCGGCGTGCGTCTGAAGGACTTGTGCGATATCTACGGCGTGCGCGATAACCAGCTGCATGGCATCGGCGTGGTCGTCGGCCTGGGCGGGACGGGAGACAAGACCCCAGCAACGGTGCGCATGCTGATGCAGCTGCTCGCCACCAAGCACCTCAGCTTCAGCGCCAGCGACCTGATCTCCAAGAACGTGGCGATGGTGGCGGTGACCGCCGACCTGCCGGCCTTCGCCCGCAACGGCAGCAAGCTCTACACCCAGGTCTCCTGCCTCGGCGATGCGACCTCGCTCAAGGGCGGGGTGCTGCTGCAGACCCCGATGGTCGCGGCGGACGAGAAGATCTATGCGGTCGCCCAGGGTCCGGTCAGCATCGGCGGCTTCGGCGCAGCCGGGCCGAACCTGGCGAGCGTGGGGGTCGACCACAAGAACATCGAGACGGTGGCCATCCTCGCGGGGGGGTCGCTGGTGGAGCGGGAGGTTCCCGTCAGCCTGCTGTACGGCGATCGCCTGCGGCTGGTATTGCGCGAGTCGGACTTCATCACCGCCAACCGCGTCGCCAAGGTGCTCGGCGACACCTTCGGGGCGGCGCTGGTCAGCGCCGAGGATGCCTCGGTGGTCAGTCTGGGCTTCGCCAGGACGCCGACCGAGGGCGATCTGGTCGATACCATCGCGAAGCTGCAGCAGCTGCGCGTCGCTCCCGATATCAAGGCGCGCGTGGTGATCAATTCGCGTACCGGCACGGTGGTGGTCGGCAAGGATGTGCGCATCAGCCAGGTCGCGGTCAGCCATGGCGGTCTGAGCCTGCGCATCACCCCGGTGGCCGAGCACCGACCCGACCCCAACGATGCGGGCAAGCTGATCGATGCCATCGGCTGGGTCGATCCGGTGACCAAGCTGCATTCGAACCTGCCGCCGTCCGGTACCAGGCCGAGCCTGATTCCTGGCACCATGACCGTGATCGCGGGGGCGACGGTCGACGACATCGCCAATGCGCTCAATGCCCTGGGTGCGCGACCACGCGATCTGGTGGCCATTTTCGAGGCGATCCAGCGCGCCGGCGCGCTGCATGCCGAACTGGTGGTGATGTAATGACCGATCTGGCGATCACCAACGACGGGCAGCTGAACGTGCCCACAGCCAACAGCCATACCCGCCTGGTGCACGCAGCCCAGCAATTCGAGGCTTCCTTCATCCAGCTGCTGTTCCAGACCGGGGATACCTCCGATTCCGAGGATCCGCCGCTACTGGGCGGCAGCTCAGCGGATACGCAGTTCAAGGAGCTCTTCCGCAGCGGTCTGAGCGAGAAGGCTGCAGGACATCTCGGCATCGCCCAGATGCTCGAACGCCAGATCGAAGGTCACGGCGCAACCACCCACCACCCCGGGACGACCCAGCGATGAACCCGCTCCCCCAGCCGCTGTGCATCCAGTTGCGTGATCACCTCGATGCCGAGATCGGCGTCCATCGGCGCCTGCTCGCCTCCTCCGAGGCCAAGACCGCGGAGATCGTCGCGCACAACATCCCCGCCTTCACCCAGCTGCTCCAGCGGGAGCAGGCACCCGTCGCCGAGATGGCCCGCCTGCGCCAGCTGCGCGAGCGCCTGATGCGGCAGGTCGCCAGCAACCTCGGAGTAAAGGCCGACGGCCTGACCATGAGCATCATCCTCACCGCGGTCCAGGAAGCGATGCGCGGCGATCTGCGCCGGCGCCAACAGGACCTGACCGCGGTGATCGCAGCCTTGCGCGACATCAACCAGCGCAACATGGTGCTGATCCAGCAGAGCCTGAGCTTCGTCCGCGCCATGCTGCACGGCCTGGTCGGCGAGAAGCTGCCGAAAGGGCATCCCTACGACCGCCGCGGCCTGCTCGGCGCGTCGCTGCACGGCAACGGCCGGCTGCTCAACCTGCGCGGCTGAGACGCGCCACCAGGAGCGCGGCAAGCACCTGGCATGCAGCGTCCTGAGAGCGCCCTGTCCCTGGTCGGCCATTTCGGCACGCCGAGTGCGTTATGCCCGGAGAGGACCTCGGTCCTCCCGGGAGGATGCCATGGGCGAAGCGCTGCTGATTGGACTCTCCGGCCTCCAGGCCGCGCAGCAGGCGATGGATGTAACAAGCAACAACATCTCCAATGTCGATACACCCGGATACACCGAGCAGACGGCCGAGCTCACCAATGCCGGGACGACCATCGATGGCAGCCTGCAGAGCGGCAATGGCGTCCAGGTCGCAGACATCGAGCGCCTGGCGAACCAGCTGCTCATCGGCCAGCTGCAGCAGGCGCAGAGCGATACCGGCCGGCTGCAGCAGATGTCGACCACCCTGACGTCGGCGCAGAGCGCCTTCAACGAGCCTGGCGCCAACGGCCTGTCGGCGGCCATCGACAACCTCTACTCCAGCCTCCAGAGCCTGTCAGGCAATCCTAGCTCGATCGCCTTGGCGAACTCCAGCGTCTCCAACCTGCAGGCGTTCACCGCGACGCTCAACGGCATCGGCGATCAGCTGAATAGCCTGGCCAGCAACCTCGGCTCGAGCCTGCAGACCTCCGTCACCCAGGTCAACACACTCACCAGCCAGATCGCGACCCTCAACGGCCAGATCAGCATCCAGACGCAGGCGGGAGCCAATGCCAACGACCTCAAGGACCAGCGCGATCAGCTGATCAGCAAGCTCGCCAACTACATGAGTCTGCAGGTCAATCCGCAAGCCGACGGATCTGACGACATCGACAGCGATGGCGCCATGCTGGTCGGCGGCATCACCGCCGTGCCGATCCAGCCCGGCACCACCACGACCGGCGGCCTGGCGGTGCTCAACCCGACGGGCACCGTCTTCCCGGTGAGCGGTGGCACCATCGGGGCGATGCTCGACCTGAGCAATACCCAGCTGCCAAACCTGATCAGCAGCATGAACACCTTCACCAGCAGCTTCGCCGAGGCGATGAACGAAGCGCAGGCCACCGGCACCAGCTCCAACGCCTCGTTGACGAGCGTGATCTCGAACACCGTGATCAGCGCCGATGACGTCGACACCAACCTCGATTCCCCGCAGCAGATCCAGAGCTCGGCCGGTGGCGCCGGCATCCCGCAGGCCTACATGCCGGACTTCACCGATGCCAATGGCAATCCGGTGGCGACCAACCTGAGCATCAATGTCTACGATCCGACCAGCGGCACGGCGCAGAAGTACACCGTGCGCTACGATCCGACCACCGGCAATGGGGGGGACTCTATCGCCGACCTGGTCTCGGCGATCAATACCGGCACCAGCGCCGGCGGCTTCACGCTCTATCCGCCCAATGCGGCGGGCATCAGCGGCGTGCTTGCGAGCCTGGTGCCCGCCAATGGCGGCTATCGGCTGGCGCTGACCGCCCAGGGTGGCGATACCATCGATTTCAGCTCCGCCCTGGATACCCAGCCGACCGTGGGGGCATGGACCAGTGGCGCCACCACCGTGACCGGCTCGGATACGGCGCTTGCCAATCAGCGGCTCGTCTTCCAGGTGCAAGGGGGCAATCTCCAGGCCTACACCATCAATCCGGTCGACGGTTCGCAGGTCGCGTATGGCTCCCCGGTCGCCCTCGGCGGCGCGAGCGCGACGATCGGCAACCTCACCCTCGCGCTCACCCCCGGGGCGGCCAACTACAACAACGGCGACTCCTTCGCCGTCGATTTCGACAGCCATGGCAACATCGTGGGCGGAACCGGCAGCTATACCCAGCAGCCGACCTGGACCAGCGGCGATGCCAGCTTCGCCGTCTCGGGCCAGTATTCAGGCGATCAGACCTTCACCCCGGGCACCCAGTGGTCGATGCGGGTGGTCTCGCCCGGCACCATCGGTGCCGCCACCGGTGCGCCGGTGGTGCAGTTCACCTACTACACCGGCCCGGCGAGCGCACCCGTGCAGCAGACAACCCAGGTCGCCCTCGGCAGCTCCTACCCCCCGGGAACCCCGGTGCAGATCGCCGATGGCGTCTACGCGACCTTTTCCGCCGGCAACCTGTCGACCGCCGGCAACTCCGCCTCCTTCACCGTCGATAGCCAGCCCGACCAGGCAGGTCTGCTGTCCGCTCTCGGACTCAACGGCATGTTCACCGGTGATACCGCCGCCAACCTGGCGGTCTCTTCGCAGCTGGTTCAGAACGCCGGCGACCTCTCGGTCGGCACCACCCGGTCAGCGGGGGACAGCGCCAACGTCTCGAACATGGAGAACGTGTGGAACCAGACCAACTTCAACGGCACGACGCTGGACAATTCCTACCAGAGCATCGTCGCGAACCTCGGTGTCCAGGTGCAGCAGACGACCCAGGCCCAGACCACCCAGACAGCCCTGACCACCAGCCTGCAGAATCAGCAGCAGCAGGTCAGCGGTGTATCGATCGACCAGGAGGTCACCAATCTGCTGCAGGAGCAGCAGGCCTATTCCGCTGCGGCGAAGATCATCAGTACGCAGCAGACCGATGACGCCACCTTGATACAAATGATGCAATAGGGGAAGCCATGGGCATCACCACTACTGAGATCAGCAACACCGTTCTGGGCAACGTCCAGACCACCATCACCAGCCTGGCCAACTACCAGGAGCAGTTGTCCACCGGATTGGCGGTCAACCAGCCGAGCGACAATCCGGAGGCGGCCCTCCAGGGCATGCAGTACCAGTCGCAGATCGATGCCAATACCGCCTACATCGCCAATGCCAACCAAGGCACCGCATTCATGACCGATGCCGACAGTGCCTTCACCCAGATGTCGACGCTGATGGATCAGGTCCAGCAGGCGGCCGTGCAGGGGGCCAACGGCACCCAGGATGCCAGCAGTCTCCAGGCCCTCGGGCAGACGGTGAACTCGCTGCTCACCCAGATGGTCAGCCTCGCCAATACCCAGAGCAACGGGCAGTACGTCTTCGCTGGTTCGGCCACCAACACCCAGCCCTTCGTCGAAAGCGCCGACCAGTCGACGGTCTCTTATCAGGGCAACCTCGACGCCATGTCGCTGCAAGTCGGTCCGCAGGCTAGCGTTCCGATCAACACCGACGGTAATACGGTGTTCAATTCGCCCACCAATGTCTTCGCCACCTTGATCCAGCTGCGCGACGCCCTCAACAACGGCGACCAGACCACAGTCGGCAACCTGCTCTCGACCGTCGACCAGGCGACTTCCCAGATCCAGAATGCGCAGGGTGCCTTGGGTGGCAACCAGCAGCGCCTGACCCTGGCCCAGAACCAGCTGCAAAGCGCCCAAACCAACCTCAACAACCTGCTCGGGCAGACCATCGATGCCAACCTGCCGCAGACCGTGTCCGAGATGCAGCAGGCCGAAACAGCCTTGCAATCCGGCCTCGAGGCGGCGGCCAAGATCCTCACCCCGAACCTCCTCTCCTACCTGCCATCGTGACGGTGAAGGTTGTGGCACAGGCGTTTGCGTTACCCGGAGAGTGGTCCCAGGTTTGCTGTGGTACAGGTGAGAAAGGCTTGCTATAAGCCTCTCCAGCATGCGTCGCATCGCGATTATCAGCGACATCCACAGCAACATGCCGGCCCTCAATGCGGTGCTGGCTGACATCGCCCAGCAGAAGGTCGAAGCCATCTACTGCCTCGGCGATGTCGTGGGCTATGGACCAGAACCGGTCGAGGCGATGCGCACCATCCTCGACGTCTGCGAGCTCGGCAAGGTCATCGCCGGCAACCACGACCACGCAGCGATCCATGAGCCCATCGGCTTCAACGCCGAGGCCCGCAGCGCCGCGCTGTGGACCAACAAGATGATCCGCGCTGGCATGCTCTCGTGGTTCGGCAAGCGGAAGCGCTACCGCTGGTTGCGGGATCTGCCGACATCCTTCACCGAGGGCGATGTGCTGTACGTGCATGCCAGCCCACGCAATCACCTTGAAGAGTACATCCTCGAGGAGCATACCCAGGGTCGGACCTTCCTCGGCGAGGATCCCAAGCAGCTGCTCGAGGAGAACTTCGCCCTCGTCCAGCACACCTGCTTCATCGGCCATACCCACCGTCCCGGCGTAGTTACCGGGGATGATTTCGTCTGGCACAGCCTGAAGAGCCTGAACTACCGCTGGCGGATCGACGCGCGCAAGACCATCATCAACGTCGGCAGCGTGGGCCAGCCGCGTGATGCCGATCCCCGTTCCTGCTACGTTATCTTCGATGGCGAATCGGTCGAATGGCGTCGCGTCGCCTATGACATCGAGAAGACGCGGCGCATGATCCTCGATATCCCCCAACTCGGACAGCACCTCGGCGACCGCCTCCTCGTCGGGCGCTGACCAGCCTGGGGCTCCAGCACTTGGCAGCCGAGCGATCTGGCTGCTGTTCCAGGACGACGCCAGCACGGTACTTGCAACCTGGACTTGGGCGATACCATGCTCCTCCCCGTCGCGTTCCACCCCGATTTCGCCAGTCAGGCCATACCATGCCCAAGATGAAGAGCCACAAAGCCTCCAAGCGCCGTCTGCGCATCACTCCGACCGGCAAGATCCTGCGCACCCAGTGCGGCGTGCGCCACCTGCTGACCCATCGCACGCCCAAGCGCCTGCGCAACCTGCGCAAGAAGGCCACTACCACGACGGCAGGCTACACCCGCCGCGCCCGCTACGCGCTGCTCAAGGGCCAGCCCTAGGGCTCACCTCTGCAACGCGCTGCCAGCCTGCGGACGACCACGACTCCACCGTCTTTTGTCCATGTCACCAAAGTAGGCCCCAGGCCTCTCCGTCATCCGCTCGCGGAGACGGACAGTTCAATAAGGACCAGCCATGCGTACCACCAACGGTGCCGCCCGCCACCAATCAGTCAAGCGCTTGAAGAAGCGCGCTCGCGGCTTCTACAGCGGCCGGCACAAGATGTACCATGTGATCTGCGAAGCGGTCATGCGCGCAGAGCGCACCGCCTACGTCGGCCGCAAGCTCAAGAAGCGCGATTTCCGTCGTCTGTGGATCACCCGCATCAGCATCGCCTGCCGCGCCCTAGGTGAGAACGGCCTGCCCTACAGCCGCCTGATCGCAGGCCTACAGTGGGCCGACATCCGCCTGGATCGCAAGCAGCTCAGCGAGCTGGCCATTCACCAGCCCGCGGCGTTCGCGGATGTGGTCGCCAAGGCCAAGGCCGCCCTGCTCGCAGCCCGGCCCAACGCCAACGTCTGAACATCAGCGCCTGAGGGACGCCTCCCGTCCGATGCGCGCATCGGCTGATCGGGGAAGCACGCGGCATCCGGCACGCCTCAGCTGACCAGCAGCGCCTTGAGCCGCCGTTGGCATTCGCCGCTGGCGAAGGGCTGCGAGAACATGCGCGCCCCCAGCGCGGAATCGATCACTCCCTGGCGCGCGAGCCGCAGCTGGCGGATTGCCAGAACGGCACTCTGGGTGTATTCGCCCATGTCATAGGCCAGTGCCTCGATGTCCTGACTCGTGTGCACCAGACGATCGATCAGGCCAAGCTTGAGCGCCTGGTCGGCATCGAGGACATCACCGTTGAGGAAGAGGTCCGAGCTGAAGGATTCCGAGACCCGGCAGGCCAGCCGACGTAGACCGCCCATGCACGGTACCAGGGCCCAGGCCAGGCCGGGCAGGCCGAGGCGGAGGTTGGGCCTGCCCACCAGCACATCACAGCCCAGGGCCAGTTCCAGCCCGACGCCCAGGGTATAGCCGGACAGGGCGGCGATGGTGACGCCTGGCCAGCGCTCCAGGGCCTGCAGCACCTCATGCCCGAGCATGCTGTAGGCGGAGGCCCGCTTGGCATCGATGCCAGCCAGTTCGGTGATGTCGGCGCCGACCGAGAACGCCTCGGCTTCGCCTTCGATGATCAACGGGAGCTCCGATTGGTGGTGGTCATCCAGCAGGGCGGTCAGGCTGCGCAGAGTCTGGCTGTCGATGGCATTGTAGCGTTCGGGTCGATTCAACCTGAGGTGCAGGAAGTGCTGACCGCGGTCGATCCGGACAAGATTGAAGCTGACAGTTGCCATGGTGCCTCCGCCGATCTCCTGCCTCCGTGCGTGGATCGGTATGCCTACCCATTGGATACATCAGAACGGCCAGCCGGTCAAATGGCGGTCAGCAAGCCCCCACGGGAAGGCTGTGCGCTGTCCGGTCCTGGAGGTAGAGGATTGGCCCACCCGTTGCGCCCCCGGACCCTGGCTCTAACGTGTTGACCATACATGAGCTGGTTCGATCGATTCCATAGCCTCTTCAGCGTCGACCTCGGTATCGATCTGGGCACGGCCAACACCCTGGTAGCGGTGCAGGGCAAGGGCGTGGTGATCTCGGAGCCAAGCGTGGTAGCGGTCAAGAAGGGCACCAAGATCGTCTGGGACGATGGCAATGCCGTTGGCGAGCAGGCCAAGATCATGCTGGGCAAGAATCCAGGCAACATCGAGGTGGTACGCCCGATGAAGGATGGGGTGATCGCCGACTTCGAGCTCACCGAGGCGATGCTGCGCTACTTCATCCGCAGGGCGCATGGCCGGCGCGGCCCTTTCCGGCCGCGCCTGGTCATCGCCGTACCCTCCGGCATCAACGAGGTGGAGAAGCGCGCGGTCACCAATAGCGCGATGAATGCGGGCGCGCGCCAGGTCTTCCTCATCCCCGAGCCGATGGCGGCGGCGATCGGCGCCGGGTTGCCCTTCGCAGATCCGGTGGGCTCGATGATCGTCGATATCGGTGGTGGTACCACCGAGGTGGCAGTCATATCCCTCGCCGGGATCGTCGCCTCGGAATCGGTGCGGGTGGCGGGCGATGAGTTGTCGATGGCGATCGTCAAGTATCTCAAAACCGAATACAATGTCGTCATCGGGGAGAACACCGCCGAGATGGTGAAGCACCAGATCGGTTGCGCGATGTCGCCTGCGGAGGAGACGCGCATGTCGATTCGCGGCCGCGATATGCGCACCGGCATGCCGCGCGCCATCGAGGTCACTGCGCATGAGATCCATGAGGCATTCAAACCCCAGCTGATGTCGATCGTCAACTCGGTGAAGATGGTGCTCGAGCGCACTCAGCCGGAACTCGCGGCTGACCTGATGGACCGCGGCATCTGCATGGCTGGTGGCACAAGCCTGCTGAAAGGCCTTCCTGAGCTGCTGTCACGCGAGACTGGCCTGCCCGTGCGCCTGGCGCAGGATCCCCTGACCTGCGTCGCGCGAGGTTGCGCGGCACTCCTCGATGATCTTGATGCGATCAAGCAGATCCTCGAGATCGGCACCAACTCCTGATGGTGTGCGTCCCGCTCGCCGCCGGATCGCCTGCGATCGGATGGCCTTTACCACATTGCGTGCCATGGTCGCGAGCAGGAGTGTGAATGCCGCTATCCGATGACATCGTGCGCGCCATCTGCGAGGGCCGCCTAGGCGATCCCTTCTCGGTCCTGGGGCTGCATAAGGGCAATGACGGGGTGTCGGCGAGGATCTGGCTGAGATCGGCAGAGCGGGTCGAGGTGATCAGCGATGATGGCAGGCATACTGCCGTGCTCGCCGAGCGGGCACCGGGGCTGTTCGAAGGCGTCTTCGCAGGCGTGCAGGAGCCGTTCGCCTACCGTGTGCGCGTCACCGATGCCGGAGGGGGTGCGCCGCTCATCCTGCGCGATCCCTACTCCTTCTGGCCGCAGCTCGCAGATTTCGATCTCGAGCTCTTCCGCGCCGGCCACCATCTGCATCTCGGCGAGGTGATGGGTGCGCATGTGCTCACCGTCTCGGGCGTCTCCGGGGTGCGTTTCGCGGTGTGGGCTCCCAATGCCGCGCGCGTCTCGGTGATCGGGGATTGGAACGGCTTCGACGGGCGCTGGCATCCGATGCGCCGGCGCGATCCCTTCGGGATCTGGGAACTCTTCATCCCCGATGTCACCGCCGGCATGCTCTACAAGTTCGAGATCCGCTCCAAGGAAGGTGAGCTGCGCATAAAGTCAGACCCGTATGCACGCGCTGCCGAGGAGCCCCCGGCCACCGCAAGCGTGGTGGTCGGCAATGACCGGTTCGGCTGGAAGGATGGCGAATGGCTGGCGGAGCGGCGCACCCAGCCGCACCTCAATCGGCCGATGGCGATCTATGAATGCCATCTCGGCAGTTGGATGCGCGGCCCCGAGCCGGGCGCCACCTGGCCATCCTATCGGGAGCTCGCCGAGCGCCTGATCGCGCATTGCCAGGATTATGGTTTCACCCATCTCGAGCTGCTGCCGGTGGCCCAGCACCCCTATGAGGGCTCTTGGGGCTATCAGGTCACCGGGCAATATGCGCCCAACAGCAGGCACGGCGGACCCGCTGACTTCAAGCAGTTCATCTCGCTCATGCACGAGGCCGGCATCAGCGTCATCGTCGATTTCGTCCCCGGGCACTTCCCCAAGGACGATTTCGCGCTCGCACGCTTCGATGGCGAAGCGTGCTACGAGTATTCCGATCCTCGCGAAGGCGAGCACCGCACCTGGGGCACTTGTGTCTTCAATTTCCGCCGGCCTGAGGTACGCAACTTCCTCATCGCCGCGGCCCTGCACTGGCTGCGCGAATTCCACATCGACGCACTGCGGGTCGATGCGGTCTCCTCGATGCTCTACCGCAATTACGATCGCAGCGAAGGGGAGTGGGTGCCCAATGAGCAGGGAGGCATCGCCAATCTCGAGGCGGTCAGTTTCCTGCAGGAATTGACCAGCACCATCCACCGCGAATTCCCTGGCGTCCTGATGATCGCAGAGGAGAGCACTGCATGGCAGGGGGTGACCGCACCCACCGAGCTGCAGGGTCTGGGCTTCGATCTGAAGTGGAACATGGGGTGGATGCACGACACGCTGCGCTATCTTGCCCAGGATCCGGTGATGCGCCCCGGCTGCCAGGAGTGGATCACGTTCCATCAGTGGTATGCCTACGACGACCGCTGGGTGCTGCCACTGTCCCATGATGAGGTCGTGCACGGCAAGAAGTCGCTGCTCGACAAGATGTCGGGCGATTACTGGCAGCGCATCGCCCAGCTGCGCCTGCTCTTCGGCTATCAGGTTGGGGTCCCCGGGCGTCCGCTGCTCTTCCAGGGCGCCGAGTTCGGCCAGGGACGCGAATGGGCGTGGAACCGTTCCGTCGATTGGGGCGAGGGGCTGGAGCCGCTGCGGCGGGGCCTGGGCGAGTTCCTGCGTGCAGCGCTACGCGCCTACGCGGAGCACCCGGCGCTGTATGAGCGTGATGACCACCGTGACGGCTTCCAATGGGTGGATTGCGAGAACCGCCAGGAGTCGGTGCTGGCATTCCTGCGCAAGGCGCCCTCGGCTCCCGATGTGCTGGTCGCCTGCAACTTCACCCCCATCGCCCGTCACGGCTATCGGCTCGGCGTGCCGATGCCGGGCCGCTGGCACGTCATCCTCGACAGCGATGCCAAGGAGTTCGGTGGCAGTGGCATTGTCAACGGCGAGCAGCTCATCGCCGATGACCATGCGCATGGGGTGTTCAGGGCGAGCGTGCGTGTCACCCTGCCGCCGCTCGGGATCGTCCTGCTGCGAGCGCCCTCCCCGGCGCACCGCGAGGCATCAGCTCCGGCCAAAAAGCGCCTCAAGCGCAAATAGAGAGGCGAAGGACACCAGCGCGCTTGCTGGCAGGGTGAGCACCCAGGCGACGACGATGTTGAATGCCGTACCCCAGCGCACCGCAGCCAGGCCCTTGATCAAACCGGCGCCCATGACGCTGGCGGTGATGCAATGGGTGGTCGAGACCGGGATGCCGAACTGGCTCGCAGTGAGGATGACGGCGGTGCCGCCGGTCTGAGCGGCGAACCCCTGGAGGGGGGAGATCTTGATGATCTTGGAGCCCATGGTCTTGATGATCTTCTTGCCGCCGGCCATGGTCCCGAGGGCCATTGCCAGCGCGCAGGCGATCACCACCCATATCGGCACGTCGATGATCTGAGTCCACTGCTTCTTCGCATTGAGCTCGAGGTGCGCACTTGGCAGGAGCCAGCCTTGCTGGTCTTTGATCACCTGCGGGAGTGCCGAGCCATCGACCTGGGCGCGGTGTGAAGCCTCGGCGGCCCGGGCCAGCTCGGCGTGCTCAAGGTGGGCCCCAGCCGCAGTGTCGAGATGGTTGCGCCTGGCAGCCTCCATGACGAGATCGCTGCGCTCCGCTGCGGCCCGCGGGACGGTGACCAGCGGGCTGATGCCCTGCAGCGCGAGCCAGGAGCCGAGCGCAAGGGTGATGATGCCCATCGCCTTCTGCGCATCGTTGGAGCCATGGGAGAACGACAGCGTGCAGGCAGAGGCGAGCTGCATGTAGCGCGAGGTGACGTGCACGGTATTGGACCTCGAGCGCCGGAAGGCCCACATCGAAGCCACCATCAGCAGGAAGGAGATCGCGAATCCGAGCAGGGGGGAGACCACCAGCGGCACGAGCACCTTGTCGATCAGCGCATGCCATTGGAAGGCATCGACGCCGGCGTGGGCGACCACTGCGCCTGCGAGGCCGCCGACCAGGGCATGGGATGAGCTCGAGGGGATGCCGAGCCACCAGGTGATGAGGTTCCAGGCGCTGGCACCGATCAGGGCGGCGAGCACCACCTGCTGGGTGACCACTCCGGCATCGGCGACCAGCTTGTTGGCGATGAAGCCTGCCACTGCAGTGCCGATGATCGCACCGACGAAGTTGCACAGGCCCGCCAACAGCACGCCGCTGCGCACCGTCAGCACGCCGGTAGAGACGCTCGTGGCTATGGCATTGGCGGTGTCGTGGAAGCCATTGATGAAATCGAACACCAGCGCCGTGATGATGACGACGATGAGCAGGCTAAGCATGCTTCACGGCGATCACGGTGAGTGCATCGGCTACCTGTTCGCAGCGGTTGACCGCCTTCTCGAGATCATCGAGCACTTCGCGCTCGCGCAGGATGTCCTTGGCGTCGATCGCGGGATCATGGAAGAGCCGGCTGATCGCATCGCGGAACACGGCGTCGCCATCCTTCTCCAGCTTGGCCACCTGCTTAGCGCCGTCGGTCGCTGCATTATAGTCGTGGTGACGCAGATGGGGCAGGGTGGTAGTGAGGACCTCCGTGCATTGCACGAGCTTCTCCATCAGCAGGGTCATGGGCTCGGTCGGCTTTTCGACGCCGAACAGCACTATGGCGCGCGCTGCGGCATTGGTGTAGTCGAGGATGTCGTCGAGGCGCTTGGACAGCTTCTGGAGATCTTCACGGTCGATAGGTGTCACGAAGGTGCGGGCGAGGGCTTCGAGCATCTCGTGGACGATGGCGTCCCCCTGGTGCTCCAGGTCTTGCACGCGGTCGCGCACGGTTATCGGATCAGTGCCCGTGGTCAGGCTGGTCAGCACGCGCGCGGCGTCGCGCGCGACCGTGGCCTGGCGTTCGAGGAAGTCGTAGAAATGATCTTCCTTGGGGAGGAACCAGCGGATTAGGGCGTGAAAGGGCATGGGCGGCATCCCATCGAATATGAAGTTGGGGTCAAGGAACGAAGGGGATTTCAGGCGTACGGGCAGGCGCACAAGCCCTGGGGACCGGCACTAGCCCTTGTGGCGGCCCATGTTAGCCTTCCTTGCCATGCGTTCGGTCCCGGAACTCGAAATCAAGGTCGGCCTGCTGATCATCGCCGGCCTGGTGGCGACCATCGTCATGGTGCTGCTGTCGGACCGGTTGCACTTCGAGCACAACTACCACGTCAAGGCCTTCCTGCCCGATGCCGGAGGCCTGCGGGCCCATTCTCCGGTAACCTTGTCGGGCATCCGTATCGGCGAGGTCGAGCGCCTGTCCACGGTCGAGGATCCGCGGGGCAACGTGATGGTGATGCTGAAGGTCAACCAGGAGTACCGTCTCCCGGTGGGTGCCAAGCTGACCATCGCCTCGAGCGGCATCTTCGGCGATTCCTACCTGGCTTTCGCCGGCACCCACGATCCCAGGGGCCAGTTGCTGCCCCTGGACGGCAGCGCGGAGGTGGTCGCCAATCCGGGTTTCTTCGATACCGCCTCGCTGCAGGCGCAGAAGATCCTCGAGGGCGCGAGCGATCTGCTCGGCTCCGACAACCGACAGGAAGTGAAGCGGCTGGTCAAGAATGCCGCCGATCTCGCCGAATCCGCCAGCCGGGTGGCGCGTGCGGCCGAAGCGCAGACGCAATCGCTCGCCGACACGCTGACGCACATCCGCGCTCTCAGCGATCAGCTGCATGAGGATGTCGCGACCCTCTCCCGCAGCAGCGAGCAGGTGATGACGCATCTGGACCACCTGCTCGCCACTGTCGAGACGCGGGCGGATCAGATCGGGAGCAAGGCGACCGATAGCCTCGCGAAGGTCGATTCGCTGGTTGCGCACAGTGATCAGCTGATCGTCGGCAACAGCGATGAGTTGACCAAGACCCTGGCCGCCCTGCGCCAGCTTGTGGAGCGCGGTGCCCATATTGCCGATGCCATCAGCAACGGCGATGGTGTCGTCGGCCAGCTGCTTCTGAGCCGTGACTTGGCCAAAGACCTCAACAGCACCGCGGTCGACCTCAGCCGGGCGGCGGCCTTCCTCGCTGCCCATCCCGAATCCCTGGTTTTCGGCATGAGCAAGGAGCAATCCGCCGCTGAGCATGAGCGCCGGGAGCGCGAGAAGGTGCGACGCGCCTTCGATGGCAACTATGGCGGGATTCCGCTGGTGGTGTCCACCCCGAGCGCTCCAGCTCCCGACGCCGGAACCCCGCCGGCACCGACGCACTAGGGCGGAGCACTGAGCGGGGGCCGCGAGAGCGCTGCTGGCATCGCGCGCCCAGCAGCTTCTCATGTCGAGCATGCCCGACCAGATCCCTATTGCCGCACGTGCCACGGTCTGCGGGGATCGCCTCTATGGCATCTCCATGCGTCCGCAGGAGCTCTCGCTCTATGGCGAGAAGGTCCAATTCTCGCTGCGCTACAGCCCGATCTTCGATGATGAGCACGAGCAGACCGACCGCCATTTCAAGCTCCTGGTCCTGGAGATCGAAGTGGCAACTGCCCAGGAGGGGGTATCGAAAATGGGTGGTCGAAGGCTGCAGCTGCTGAAATGCGGTTGGGAACTGGAGCTGGCCACGCCTGCTCTATGCCGGGTCGGCAGTCTGGCCGAGAGCGACGAGGAGGTGCCCTTCCTACTTGGCCGGATCGCGGATACGGTCAACGAGCTGGCGCGCCGCGCCGGTCTGGAGGCTCCTCTGGGTCCGGAGCTGGTTGCCGATCTGGTCTCGCGCTATCGCACCGGCGAGGCGGCGATCTGAGCCAGACTTGAGAACGATTCTCAGCAAGACGGGATTGTCTGCACCTTCTGGCATGGGATCCATGTCGCCGTCGAATGATGAAATAGTCATCAACCTCCGGTCTTGTATCAAAACCTTGCATAACTAGTCTGCCGCCTCCCCACGAAAGCAGGCTGCGAGCCGGGAGCCTCCGTGACTGATTCTTCTCAGCCGTCTCTTCCGGAATCTCTGCAGGGCCCGACATTGCCAGTTGGCTTGATCAGACGTTACGTGATCCTTGCCGCCTTGCTGGTCATCGTCGCGGCGACCGGCATTTCATGGTTCCTAGGCGCCTTCAACGACCAGGGTTATGCCCCTGAGCAGCCCATCGCCTTCAGCCACAAACTGCATGCTGGCGACATGCACATGCCCTGCCTGTTCTGCCACTTCAATGCTGAGCGCGGTGCCCATGCCGGAGTTCCGCCGATGTCGGTGTGCATTGGTTGCCATGGCCAGGGTCTCGGTGGCGTAGCGGCCAACCGCCCGGAGATCCAGAAGCTCCAGGCGATCCTCGACAAGGGCTCCTACACCGATGCCGATGGCGTCATCCATGATGGTGGAATGGTGCACTGGAATCGCGTCCATAAGCTCCCCGATCATGTGTTCTTCAGCCACCAATGGCATGTGAAGGCCGGGGTCGCTTGCCAGACCTGCCACGGTCCGGTGGAGAGCATGACGGTGGTGCGCCAGTATGCGCCCCTGTCGATGGGCTGGTGCCTAGACTGCCATCGCAAATCGAACTATGTCGGCGGACCCGACTACCGCCATAGCGATCCCACCACCTTCACCGTCGGCTCCGCCAACTATGATGTCGTGCGGGCCAGGCAGGGGACTGATCCGGAGGTGACCTTCACCGAGCGGCAGCTTGCTGGCAATGCCGGCAAGCCGGCGGCTGCGCCAGGTGCAGAGGAGGCCCATGCAGAGCCGTCGTCGGGCCAGGAGCATGCCGCGGTCCTGCGGTCGACGCTGCGCAGCCTGCTGGGTGCCCATCCCGAGCTCGCCGATCGCCCGCGCTGGCGTCTCGTCGATCTGCCGGAGACGCATCGCGAAGCCTACCGTGCGCTGCTGGATAAGGATGCCGATGGAGAACCCATCCTCGACCTCTCCAAGACCTTCATGAATGCTCCCACGCAGTGCAGCACTTGCCACCAGTGACGATGTTTGATCCGGAACCACGCATGACGCCGCAATCGGATACCAAGCAGATGACGTACCCCAAGAAGCATTGGCAGGATCCGGCCGAGCGCCTTGTCGCTGATGGCGCACACCCGGCGCGACAGGACGAATTCGCTCCCGATGTGGCGCGTGCGATGGCAGCGCTGCGTCGGCAGCATGGTCTGAGCAACACCAGCTGCACGGCTGAAGGGAACAGTCCTGCCGAGGTGGATCTGCTGCGCGATCAGCTGGCGGAACTGCTGCCACAGATCAAGCGCCGCGGCTTCATGCAGCTCACCGGTGCGGCGGCGGTGTTCGCGCTCGCCGGATGCTATAAGCAGCACCCGGATACCCTCGTCCCCTACCTGCAGCAGCCCGAGGGTACCACCATCGGCAAGGCGCTCTACTACAGCAGCACGCTGCGTGATAGTGGGCATCCGGTACCGGTGGTGGTGAAGACCTATGACGGGCGCCCGATCAAGATCGAGGGCAATCCTGACCATCCGCTGAGCCGGGGCCGCTGCGATGCGGTGACCCAGGCGGCGCTGCTCAACCTCTATGATCCCGACCGCGCCCAGGACGGGCCCAAGCGCATCGCTCCTGATAAGCCGGCCTCGGTGTCATGGGCTGAACTCGACAAGGCGGTCGGCGCATCGTTGCAGACGGGTGGGATCGGCTTGATCACCGGACCGCTGGACGGACCGGCCAATCTCGCCTTGATCGATGAATTCAAGACCGCCTTCGGCGGCCGCATCCTCCATGCAGTGGTCGACAGCGGCGATGCCTGGGAGCGCGCCCTGCGCGGTGGACGCCTGGTGTGGCGTGCCGATCGCGCGGCGCTGCTGGTGACGTTGGGCGGAGATTTCCTCAGCGGCCCGGGTTCCGGGCTCGCCGAACAGGTGGAATTCGGCGACATGCGCCGGCTGCGCACCAGCAACCAGCGCGCAGACATGGGCCAGGTCATCGCCTTCGAATCGACCCTGTCGATGACCGGTGCGGTGTCGGATGTGCGTGTGCGTGTCGATCCGGAACGCATCGCCTGGGTTGGCTGGGCCATCGCCGCCCAGGTCGCCAAGGCCCTGGGCAAGCCGCTCCCGGCCGGCATCGCCGAGGCGATCTCGACGCTGAGCGGCAAACAATCGCCCGGCGAGGCGCTGGGTCTGCGAACTGTCGCTGGTGTTGACGCCGTGATGTTCGCTGCCAACCGCCTCCTGGAAGTGAACAAGGAGGGCAAGGCCAGCCTGGTCTATCCCGGAGCGACCCTGGGCAATGGCGAGCATACGGTTCCGACCTATCAGGCCGCCTACTTCCTCAATTCCATCCTCGGCAACGAGGGCGTGACTGTCGACGCAGGTGCCGCGGCCACGACGGCGCTGACGGGCTCGAGCCTCGAAGAGGTGCGCCAGGCATTGGATCAGGGGCGCATCGCCACGCTGATCGTCGTCAATAGCAATCCGCTCTATGGCGCGCCTTTCCTCGAGCCGGCTTTCGGCAAGGCCAAGACCATCGTCGTGCTCGATGATCGCATCACCGAGACTGCTGCGGTGGCGACCTACCTGGCGCCGACCCTGCACGGACTGGAGAGTTGGGGCGATGCCGAGGCCCGCGCCGGCATCTACAGCCTGCAGCAGCCCACCATCCTGCCGTTGTGGGATTGCCGCGCAGCGCAGGAGAGCCTGATGGCCTTCGCACAGGCCGCGGGCGTCGCGCCCGTGACCTTCAAGCAGGCGGTCGGCAAGGGCGATCCCGCCCTGGTATCGTCGGCGTCGCAGGCGCCGATCTGGCAGGCCGTCGTCAATGGCGTGCAGGGCTGGCAGGCCTACGTCAAGGCGGTCTGGCTCGGCAAGGTCAAGGCGGCCTGCAAGGTCGCGGCCGATGACCGTTCATTCTGGAACAATGCCCTCGCACGCGGCGTAGTGACGGTCTCGGCCGGACGGGCCGCGGACCCCTATGCCATCGATCGCGTCACCCTGGCCCCACCCCGGGCCCATGGCTCATTCGCGCTGTCGGTGCGCACGTCGCGCACCGTCGGTGACGGGACCTGGCTCAACAACGCCTGGCTGCAGGAGCTTCCGGATCCGATCTCGAAGATCACCTGGGACAACTACCTCGCGCTCAGCGCGGCCGATGCGGTGACGCTGTCGATCCGTGAGAACGATGTCGTCACGGTGAGCGTGACCAGCGGTTCCGACGTCACTAAGGTCAAGCTCCCCGTGCATATCCAGGAAGGCCAGCAGCCCGGCGTGCTTGAGACCTTCAGCGGCTGGGGCCGTGCCCACGGCCGGGCTGGCGCCGTCGCCGACCTGACCGTGGACAATGGTTTCAGCATCAACACGGTGCAGCTCGCCAGCGCCGCGGCGAAGCCGGGCGCGGTGATCGCGCTGGTCAAGACCGATGCGACCTACCATCTCGCCTGCGCCCAAGGCCATCAGCGCATGGAGGGCCGCGAGATCGTCATCGACGACGTGCTCGAACTGCACCGCGCGGATCCAGGGGCCAAGCGTCGACGCGCCACCCGCGAGCTGTGGGAGCGCGGCAGCGACGGCAAGCCGGATGGCCGGCTCAATCTCGCGCTCAGGAGTGAAGAGTACGTCGCTCGCAAGTGGGGCATGTCCGTCGATCTCGGCACCTGCATCGGCTGCAACGCCTGCGTGGTCGCCTGCACGGCCGAGAACAATGTCCCGGTCGTCGGTCGCGACGAGGTGCGCAAGCAGCGCCTGATGCACTGGATCCGCATCGATCGCTACTACAGCGAGGTGGAAGCGGAGCACCCCGACGGCTCAGCCGCTGCCGATGCCGACATGCTGGATGTCGAGGTGGCGTTCATGCCGGTGATGTGCCAGCAGTGCGGCCAGGCTCCCTGCGAAGAGGTGTGCCCGGCGATGGCCACGGTGCACAACGACGAAGGCATCAACCATATGGTGTACAACCGCTGCATCGGCACGCGGTACTGCTCGAACAACTGCCCGTACAAGGTGCGCCGCTTCAACTGGTACGAGTACAGCAAGTTCCGCGCCGGCCCCATCGGCTCCGATTCGCCGCTCCTGCGCATCATCAAGAATGTCAGGACCGAGGCCTCGACCAGCAGCCAGGCCGAACTGGCCAAGCATCCGCTCGAGATGCTGCTCAATCCCGATGTCACGCTGCGCTCCCGCGGCGTGATGGAGAAGTGCAATTTCTGCCTGCAGCGCACCCGCGAGGTGCGCGAACGGGAGAAGTCGACCGGCCGGCGCATCCGCGATGGAGAGATCACCACCGCCTGCGCGCAGACCTGCCCGACCCAGGCGATCGTCTTCGGGGACCTGAACGATCCCGAGGCCGCGGTCAATACCGGGGTGGCTTCCGACCACGGCTACAAGCTGCTCGACGAGGAGCTCAACACGCGTCCGTCTGTGACCTATCTGGCGAAGATCCGCAACCGACCGGCCACCGCCACCGAACGCGCCAACCTCGCCAAGGCGACCGCGCCTCCTGGGTCGAACAATGAGGGGGTGCCGCGATGAGAGATCCCATGCCAACCGAGGGTGGTCTGCCGGCCCTGACAGCCCAGCAGATCACCACCGATATCACCAAGACGCTGTTCCGCCTCCCATCCAAGGAGTGGCACGCCGCCTTCACCTTGGCCCAGGCGCTTGCCGCCCTGCTGTTCATCTCGGTCGCCTGCTATGTGGTCGAGGGCTACGGCATCTTCGGCACCAACCAGCCTGTCAACTGGGGCAATGACATCACCACCTACATCTTCTGGATCGGCATCGCGGTGGCAGGCACCCTGGTGTCGGCGATCCTGTTCCTCTTCCGCCAGCGTTGGCGCACCGCCGTCAACCGCTCGACCGAGAGCATGACGGTGATCGCCATCCAGATCGCCGGTCTATTCCCGCTCATCCATACCGGCCGTCCCTGGGTCGACTTCTGGCTCATGCCTTATCCCAATGACCGCCATCTCTGGCCGAACTTCAAGTCGGCGATCGTGTGGGATGTCTTCGCCCTGACTGCCTATGCGCTCACCTCGATGATCTTCTGGTACTTCGGCCTGATCCCCGATTTCGCCACCATCCGCGATCGCTCGAAGCATCCGGTCCATCGTGCCGTCTACAGCGTGCTGGCCCTGGGCTGGCGCGGGGGGGCGGGCGATTGGCAGCACTACGAGCGCGCCTACGCCCAATTCGCCTGGATCGCCACCCCGCTGGTGCTGGGCATGCACTCGACCATCGCCATCCTGGCGGCGATCGGCAAGGTGCCCGGCTGGCACACCACCATCTTCGCGCCCTATTTCGTCTCCGGCGCCATCTACGGCGGCCTGGGCATGGCCCTGGTCTTCCTCATTCCGATGCGCTCGTTGCTCGGCCTGAAGCAGTACATCACCATCGATCATCTCGAGCGGCTGGCGAAGATCATGCTCGGCTGCGGCCTGATGGTCTGCTATGTCTACATCTCCGAGTACTTCGCCGCCTGGTATTCAAATTCCCCGTATGAGCGTGGCCAGTACCTCTTCCGCATGCACGGCAATTACGCCTGGGCGTTCTGGACCATGATGACCTGCAACATGGGCATCATCCAGCTGCTCTGGTTCCGGGCCGTCCGCCGCAGCCTGATCGGCCTGATGCTGGTCGGCATCGCGGTCAATGTCGGCATGTGGTTCGAGCGCTTCGTGATCATCGCGCTCTCCCTGATGCATGACCATATGCCCTCGGCGTGGGACAACGCCTATGTCTTCACCGGCTTCGATTGGATGATCCTGGTCGGGTCCTTCGGCGTGTTCCTGACCCTGCTGATGGCCTTCTCGCGCATCATCCCGATGGTATCGATCGCCGAACTCAAGGCCGATCTGCTCGCACCGGGTCATGATCAGGCGCCTCACGCCGGCAATGGGGAGGGCCACGGCCATGGGTGATCAACCGATCTCGGTGGCGGGCTACTTCCACTCGCATGCGGGCTTCCTCGCCGCAGCCCGCGCGGCAGTTGCGGACAAGCACCAACCGCAGGCATTCACCCCGTATCCAGTGCATGGACTGGATGCCATCCTGGGCATCAAACGCAGCCTGATCGGGCGTCCGGTCCTCGGCATCATCCTGATCGGCTTCTGCATCGGCTTGCATATGACCTGGTACACCATGTCGCAGAGCTGGCCGCTGAATGTCGGCGGCAAGCCCTACTTCGCGTGGCAGACCTTCATGGTCGTCTCGCTCGAGACCGGACTGCTCTTCGGTGCGCTCGCCAATTTCGTCCTGGCGGCGCACTTCTGCCGGCTCTTCCCCGCGCCGTTCACCAGGCTGCCGAATCCGCGCATGAGCGATGACACGTTCACCCTGGTGCTGCCCGTGCGCCTGGCGGCCGATAGCGAGTTGCTCTCGGCCTGGCTGTCCGGTCACGGCGCTGCTGAGGTCGAGGTCTTCCCGGCTGCTGCGGCAGCCTCTGCGCCTGAGCATGCTCCCGAGCCGGTGGAGGCCGCCCATGGTTAGGTCGCCTATCGATCGGTCGCTCAGCTCAGCTGCGATCGCAGTCCTCCTGTGCGCGTTGTGCGCCTGTTCGGATGATGACAGCGAGAAGAAGTCGCGTGGCCTGCATTACATGCCCGAGATGTACGACACCCTGGCCTACAAGAGCCAGACGGCCTTCGACCATGTCGATGAGCCAGGAAACATCCACCGGCAGTCGCCTGCGATGCTGACGCCTCCGGTAGGCACCGTGTCACGCGATTTCGCGCCATATGACATCGCGCCGACGGATTTCGCCGCGGCCAAGGCCCTGGTCAACCCGCTCGCCCCCACTGCTGCGGTGCTCAAGCGCGGCCAGCGGGTCTTCAACACCTTCTGCGCGACCTGCCACGGGCTCGATGGCAATGCCGCCAATGGCCTGGTCGCGCCCACCAAGGAGCGGCCCGACCGCTTCAGCGGCGTGCCATCGCTCAACGGCACCAACGTCCCTGCACTCAGCGATGGCGAGATCTACCATATCATCAGCGTCGGGCGCAACCGCATGGCCAATCTGCGCGCCCAGCTCCCGAGCTCGGATCGCTGGTCGGTCATCCTCTATGTGCGGGCCCTCGACCGCGCGACCCTGGCTCTCAGCGATGCCGAGGTCCGCCTGGCCAAGCTCGAAAACGAGATGGCCGAGGGTGGCGCCCATTCGACCGATCCTTTCGCCAAGTCCGAGCTCGAGACCGCCCGTGCGATCGCGGCGCAGCGGAAGAAGGATCTCGAACTGATCAAGCATGCTGGCGATGGCAGCGAATTCGAGCCGCCGCCAAAGCCTGTGCCCGAGTACGTAACGCCCGTCTATCCGGAGAAGTGAGATCGTGGAGCCAACCGTTACGACGACTATGATCACGCTGCCCGGTGGGACGCGCCTGCGCGCGGCCGCGGCGGCGATGGTGCTCGCGGGTATGGCTACCTTTGCCGGCCTGCTGATCGCGGGGAAAGCCGAGCTCGCCTGGTCGGGCCTGCTCCAGGGCATGCTCGTGCCGACCTGGATCGCCATGGGTGGATTGTTCTTCATCGCCGTCCACAGCCTCTGCGGTGGAGCCTGGATCACGCCGCTGCGCCGCATCATGGAGGGGCTCACCAGCGGATTGCCCCTGACCCTGCTCGGGTTCCTGGCGGTGGCGTGGTTCGGCGGTCCCTATCTCTATGACTGGATATTCCTCACCGGGACTGCCCACGACGCCCTATTCCATCCACATGCCTACAGTAATGACCTGGTGTCACCCCAGGGCTGGATGAGCGCACCGCGGTGGATCGCCACCACGGGGGTGATCGTGGTGCTCTGGCTGTTTTTCCGCTTCGAGTTGGTCCGGCTGAGTCTGCGCCAGGACAGCGGAGCCGATATCGCCCGCAGCCATGTGCGCATCAGCACCATCTTCCTGCTGGTGTTCGCCCTCACCTTCACGCTCTTCTCCTGGGACATGCTCCTGGCGCTCAACTCGCACTGGGTGTCGACCATGTGGGGTATCTACTGCTTCACCAGCGCGGTCCAGACATTCATAGCGGTGCTGATCCTGATCGTAATATGGCTGCGCAAGGGGCCGCTCGAGCAGGTGGTGCGCGAGCATACTTTGCGCGATCTCGGCACCTGGTCGGTGGCATGGTCCTGCTTCTGCGCCTATATCGGTTTCGCCCAGTACCTGGTGATCTATTACGCCAATATGGATGACGAGACCATTTTCTTCCTCAAGCGCTTCCAGCATGGCTATGGCGAGAGCTATCTCCTCGAGGTGGCATTGCGCTTCCTGGTGCCCTTCTTCGCCCTGATGAGCCAGCGCATGCGCGGCTGCCCGGCCGCCCTGGTCGGCGTCTCGACGCTGGTCCTGCTCGGCAACTGGATCGATTGGTCCTGGATCATCATGCCGGCCTTCTCCCCCAACCTGCTGCGACCCTTCTGGGACCTCTCCACCCTCATCATCGGGGCCGGCTTCACCGGCGCCTTCCTCCTGCTCGCGCTGTCGTTCTGGAGCAAGCACGGCCTGGTGGCGAAAGGCGACCCCCGGCTCCATTCCATCATCAATGCGGAGCACCTGCACTAATGTCCGCTGCACACGACGACGCGCATGGCTACGCCGCACCCGAGCCGGTGGAGATCACCAATCCGCTGCTCTGGTCGGTCTTCCTGCTGGCTGCCTGCCTGGCCCTGGTCTGGTGGTTCTTCCATTGGCTGGATTCCGGACGGGTGGAGGGCCGTCGCGGCGAACGCATCCCGCAGGTCGGCAAGGCGACCATGGCGGTCGAACCCGATCATCGCAAGCTCGCTGCCGACCGCTCGCAGGACGTGATCGACCACGGAGCGCTGCTGTATGCCAAGAACTGCGCCAGCTGCCACGGCACCAACGGCGACAATCCGCCGTCCATCTCTGGCACGCCGCCGCGCAACTTCCGCACCGACGCCTTCAAGAATCCGCTCGGCGGCGGTCCCTATGGCCTGTACGTGGTCATCTCGAGGGGCTTCGGCAGCATGCCGGCGTTCCCATCCCTCAGCCCCGCCGACCGCTATGCCGTGCTGACGTTCGTGCGCGAAACCATGGTCAAGCCGAGCAACCCCAAGAACTACCTCGCCAACGACCCCGACAGCGTGCTGAAGTCGATCCCGCCACCGGGAGCGGCAGCGGCGGGAGAGACGGTGGCCCGCAATCTCATCGAGATCAAGGCGCCCATCCTGCCCCTGCTCGCCGGCATCTCCGAAGAGGCTGGCCAGAAGGTGGCGCTGACTTCCGGGTGGCTCGCGCGGGCGCGCCATGATGCTGGTGATCGTCCGGCGCTGGCGACCAGCGTACAGCAGCTCATCCACCTGTCCGACAGCCGCATGGGCCTAGTCGAGCTCCTTCAAGCCGCAGTGACCAAGGATGATAAGTCGCGTTTCATCGCCCTGCTCGTCGATACTGACGGCAGCGGTGCGGTGCGGCCATATTTCGCCTTGCTGGGAGAGGACCAGCTGGCGGCTCTGTTCCAGTTCCTCAAGACTCTGGGAGGCAAGTAAATGCCCCGCGTGATGTCCCTGTCGCTGGCGCTCATCCTGGCGCTGCTGTGCGCGCATGGCACTGCCGCCGACGGCCCCTCCGTCGTGCTCCCGGCTCCGCCCTCGGCGACGTCTGCCGCGCCCGAGTCGGCGAGTGCACGCATCGATGCTGACGTCAAGCTGTTCAACCCGGACGTCTACCGCCTCGATGACCAGGGCTCTCCGGTGTTTCCGGGGCACAGCCTGTTCGTCGAGCCGGTCACCGAGGTTGCCCGTCAGGTGCTCAGCGCCACCTGGTTCAGCGCCCTGGTGTTCCTGCCGTTCCTGATCCTGCCGCAGGTGCTGCTGCTCGTCATCATCTTCAAGTTCAAGGATCGGGGCGATGGACGCGCTCCGGCGACCTTCCTGACCCACCACAAGCTCGAGGTGATCTGGACCGCGATCCCGTTCCTGGCTGTCCTCATCGTCAGCATCCCGACCTATTATGTGCTCGAGTTCATGGATGACCCGCCCAAGGAGACCAAGGATCTCCAGGTCGTCACCGTCACCGGCAAGCAATTCGCCTGGATGTACGAGTACAAGCGCTACTACGTGGACCCCAATGCCGATGAGAAGGTATGCCTGCAGTCCAGCCTCGATCCGGTCAACCAGCTCCAGGAGCCGCTGCTGCTGACCAAGGGCCGGTCGGTGTCCTTCAACCTGACCTCGCAGGATGTCACCCATGCCTGGTGGGTCCCGGCCTTCGGGGTAAAGAAGAGCGCCATCACCGGCCGCTTCACCAACGTCTGGTTCACCCCTGACACCCTCGGCGTGTTCAAGGGGCAGTGCGTCGAGCTGTGCGGCGACAAGCATGGCAACATGATCATCACCACGGTGGTGGTCGAGCGCGACGAATTCGAGCGCTACATGACCCTGCTGCGCCACCGCGACGATACCGTGCCGGTTTGGAATGCGCTCCAGCCGCCGGCCGGCAAGACGGTGCCCGCCGGTGCCGTGGCCAAGGCGGTCGCCGCCTTCCTGCAGAAGGGGGACAGCCCGGAACGGCAATATGCCCTCAGCTACTGGATGGCGTCGAACTTCTCCTCGATCCAACGTGTGCCGCCGCCCAAAGGCTCCAGCATAGCCGAGGTCCTCGGGGTGGCCCACCCGGCTGACGATCATCTGGCGCGCGACAAGCAGATTGACGAGGTCATCCGCGCCAAGCGCAAGCAGGTGGATGAACTGCTGCCCGCGCTCGCGAAATCCCTGGCGGCCCTGCCGGCAGCCGCTGCAACCCCGATACTGCGCTAAGGACACTGACATGGAACGGTCTGCTATCGCCCCCATGCCGAGCCTTGAGATCAAGCGCTACACCGGCATCATGGATTGGCTGACGACGGTCGATCACAAGAAAATCGGCCTGATGTACTTCTGGTTCACCGTGACCATGGGCATCGTGGGCGGCGCCCTCGCCGGCCTCATCCGCTTCCAGCTCGCCACTCCTGGGGCGGTGATCGAGACCCTCCAGGCTGCGCACCTCGCCGGCGGGCCGGAACCGTTCAGCCTGTTCAGCAATGGCGGCGGCATCTTCGGCGATCAGGACCGCTTCAACCAGATGGTCACCATGCACGCCTCGGTGATGATCTTCTTCACCATCATCCCCGGCTTCATCGCCTTCATGAACTACATCGTGCCGCTGATGGTCGGTGCGCGCGACATGGCCTTTCCCAAGATGAACGCCTTCGGCTTCTGGCTGCTGATCCCCTCGGCGATGCTGATGCTCTCGAGCTTCTTCGTCCAAGGGGGCGCCGCGGCCTCGGGCTGGACCGCCTATCCGCCGCTATCGATCCTCGGGCACGGCACCAAGCCGGGCCAGGACATGTGGGTCATGGGCGTGCACCTCGCTGGCGTGAGCTCGATCCTCGCGGCGATCAACTTCATCGTCACCATCGCCAGCCTCAAGGTGATGAAGTGGCGCGACCTGCCGCTGTTCGCCTGGGCCACCCTGTTCGTCTCGATCATGGCCCTGATCGCCACCCCGGTGCTCGCCGCCGCGGTGACCATGGTGCTGCTCGACCGCAACTTCAACACCACCTTCACCATCGCCTCGCAGGGCGGCGATCCGATCCTCTACCAGCACATCTTCTGGTTCTACAGCCATCCTGCGGTCTACATCATGATCCTCCCCGGCTTCGGAGGGATCAGCCACGTCATCGCCGCCTTCTCGCGCAAGCGCGTGTTCGGCTATCTCGGCATGGTGCTGGCCACGGGCAGCATCACCGCCCTGGGATTCGTCGTCTGGGCCCACCACATGTTCGTGGTCGGCATGCCGACCTGGATGCAGTACTACTTCCAGGTCGCCTCGCTCGCCATCGGCGTGCCGACAGGGATCAAGGTCTTCTCCTGGCTGGCCACCATGTGGGGTGGCACCATCCGCATGACCGTGTCGATGATGTTCGCCTGCGGCTTCCTCTGCCTGTTCGTCCTCGGCGGCTTCGGCGGGCTGATCCTCGCACTCACCGCGGTCGACTATACGCTCAACAACACCTACTTCGTGGTCGGGCACTTCCACATGGTGCTGGTCGGCGGCTCGGTGATGCTGCTTTTCTCGATGACCTACTTCTGGTGGCCGAAGATGTCCGGCCACTTCCTCAGCGAGCGGCTCGGCAAGTGGGTGTTCTGGCTGATGTTCATCGGCGTCTTCATCGCCTTTTTCGCCATGCACATCAGCGGCGCGAACGGCATGGCCCGCCGCATCGCGGTCTATTACTCCGACTTCCGCTTCTCTAACTACCTGACTACGGTCGGCTACCTGATGACCTTCACCTCGGCCTGCCTGTTCTTCGGCGACCTCATCTACAGCTACCGTCGGCCCAAGATCACCGTCGATGATCCGTGGCAGATCAATGACATCCAGCAGAGCTTCGAATGGGCGACCAGCTGCCCGCCGCCGGTCTACAACTTCGCCAAGGTGCCGCCCATCCCGATCCTCGAGCAGATCCCTTCACACGACCACAAGCATTGAGCCTCCCGGCAATGCGGTCGTTCGGGTGCGCGCATGCGAGCGGCGCCCATTACGTGCTGACAGGACATCGATAACAGAGCGTGGCTGTGCTTTCCGCAATGTCTTCCCTGACCCAACCCCAGCCGCAGTCCGTGCAGCGCGCGCGTGCATCGGTGGCCTCATGGCTGGGCGTGCTCCTGGTGATGCTGTTCACCCTCAACACCATCGGAGGGTGGGTGCGGCTGTCGGGTTCAGGGGTCGCCATCCCGCAATGGCCGATCGTCAACGGCAGCCTGCTGCCGCCGATAAGCGAACAGGGTTGGCGCGAGGTCAAGACGGCGTTCGATGCCGACCAGGTCCGCTTGGCCGAGCGCGTCCGTCTGGGCGAGCTGAGCGCCGGCAACCTCGGCCGGTCGCCACGCGACATGGCCGATTTCCAGGTGATGTTCCTGACCGAATGGTCGCACCGCCTGTTCTCGGCCCTGGTCGGCGTGATGGCAGCCGGATGCCTGACCATCGTCTTGCGCCGCGCCGACCTGCGCTCGCTCATCGGCATGCCGATGGGGGGGGTAGGAGCGCTGATCATCACCCAGGCGGTGCTCGGCGGCCTGATCATCGCCGAGGGTACCAACACCCACTGGCTGTTCCTGCATCAGGGCAATGCTGCCGCGATCATGGCCCTGGTCCTGCTGTGCATCGTGCGCCTGCTGCATGCCGACCAGCAGCCGGTCCCGCCGGCTGAACGCCAGCGCCGGCACCTGGCGATCCTGCTGGTCAGCGCCTGCGTGGTGGTCGCCTGGCTGCAGCTGGTCGCCGGCGGACTGGTGGCTGGCAGCCGCAATGGCTCGCCGTTTCGCGAATGGCCGCTCGACGCCCCCGCCCGCCTGTGGATCGGTGGCCATGGCCTGGGATGGAATCTGATCGACAATGCCTGGTTGCACCAGTGGCTGCACCGCTGGCTGGCCTGGACCCTGGTCGTCTTCCTGGGCGCGCTGACCCTGGCGTCATGGCGTCTAGGCATGCCCATGCGCTTCCGTCTCGCGCTCAAGCTGGCGCTGACCTTCCTCGGCGTCCAGGCGCTCCTGGGGGTGGCCAATGTGCTCACCGGCATAACCCCGGCGGTGTCGCTGGCGCACCAGTTCATGGGCATGTGCCTGGTCCTCAGCCTGGTGCTGGCCTGGTTCGACGCCCATCATGAGCTTGGCCTGCCTGCGGGCCATGCGCTTGCTGCTGCGGGGGCGCGATGAGCGAGAGCATCGTCCCGGAGCCGGTTGAGCACGCCGGAACGGCATCGTGGGGGCACCGGTTCCGGGTTTCGCTGGTCGATCTCCTGGTGCTGACCAAGTACCGCATCACTCTGGTGGCGCTCTTCACCGGCTATGCCGCCATCGCGGTCGAGGGTCATCACGCCCTCGATTGGCCTATCGTCTGGCCATGCCTGGTCGCGCTCTTCGGCATCGGCGGTGCGGCCAACACCCTGAATCAGATCTTCGAATCGCGCAAGGACGCGATCATGAACCGGACCAAGTCGCGGCGTCCGATGCCGACCGGGCGCATCACCATCGCCCAGGCCTGGACCTTCGCGGCCATCCAGTTCATCACCGCCGAAGGCATACTGCTGTACATCCACCACAGCCCGCTCGCCGCGGCCCTCGGTTGCGCCACCCTGCTGTACTACAGCTTCTTCTACACCCTCTTCCTCAAGCCGCGCCACTACCTGAACATCGTCATCGGCGGAGTGCCCGGGGCGATGGGGCCGCTGATCGCCTGGGCGGCGATGGCCAATGAGCTGGCCGCGGCACCCCTAGCGATGTTCGGCCTGATCTTCCTCTGGACGCCGCCCCATGTCTGGGCGCTGGCGATCAAGCTCAAGGACGACTATGCGCGTGCCGGCATACCCATGCTGCCGGTGGTCAAGGGGGTCGACGAGACCACCAGGCAGATCTTCGTCTATACCGTGGTGATGGTCATCGCGACCCTGCTCCTGCCAGTGGTGGTGGGGGTCTTCAATGCCAATTCCTCCTACTTCGCCATCGCCGTGGTGCTGGGAGCGGTGTTCCTGGCCTGGACGCTGGTGCTGTGGAAGCACCGTCCGGTGCTGCCGACCATGCCGCTGTTCCGCTTCTCGATCGTCTACATCGCCGCGTTGTTCCTGGGCATGGTGGTCGACGCCATGGCGCGTGGGGGCAGGCCATGACCGCGCTGCCCACCAGCAATCCCGCCGCCAACGGCAATCGCAGGCGCATGAACCTCTTCGGCATCCTGCTTGCGCTCTTCGCTCTGTGCATGTCGAGCTACTTCCTGATCAAGTTCCCCGACCTCTACCGTCTGTTCTGCCGCGCTATCGGCGTGCAGACGAATCCCAACAATGCCGCGGTGATCGCCGCTCCCAGCAAGCATAGCGGCCGCTTCATCGATGTGCTCTTCGAGGGCGCCAAGGACGCCAGCCTGCCGGTGCACTTCTATCCCGACCAGCCGGTGGTGCGCCTCGAGATCGGCACCGATGCGACCAACGTCTACCATTTCAAGAACGTCTCCGACCATGCGGTATCGTTCCGCCCGGTGCACCAGATAAGCCCGATCGCCGCGGCACGCGATTTCGGCCTGAAGCTCTGCTTCTGCTTCGCCAACCAGACCATCCCCGCGGGCGAGACGCGTGATTTCCCGGTGATCTTCACCTTCGGGGCCGATCTCGACGAGCGCATCAACACCGTGACCCTGCGCTATACGCTGTTCGAGATCAGCGCCGATGCGCCGCTGACCGAGGAGCAGAAGCGCATCCAGGAGGGCCTCCTGGGGCCTGGGGCCATCGTCTCCCCGGGCGCCGCCACCCATGCCCCGCCAGCGCCTGCCGCCACACCCGCCGCAGGAGGCAAGCCGTGAACACCGCCCTCGACGCCGATCAGCTCGATCCGCTGGTCCGCCGCCGTGCGATCAGGCTCGGTCTGCTGCTGGGGGCTGCATGCCTTGCCCTCACCGCGATCTTCTTCATCATCTTCTGGTTCAATGGCTTCCCCAAGGATCCCGTGGAATACCGTCGCCTCCTGAACCGCAGCCAGAGCCAGGCCGAACAGGCTGGCAGTGACCCGCGACCGACCGATGCGCGCCCGGGCGAGCCGGCGCCCCATCAGCACTGAGGATCATCACGATGAGTGAGCAACTGACCACCGACGTCGAGCACCATGAAGACCCCATGAGCCATGTGCCGCCGGGCAGCATCTGGCCCCTGCTCGCGACCGCTTCCCTCACCATCGTCCCCTTCGGCGTGGTCTCGGTGCTGGGCGCCTTCAATGCCACCCACTGGGCGATCGTCGGGCCGTTCGTCTTCCCGGCAGTCGGCAAGGCGGCGCTGATCCTCGGCGGGCTCGGCTTCGTCTTCTTCCTGATGTGCTGGTGCAATCAGATCATCCGCGAGAAGACCATCAGCCACGATGTGGTCGCCCAGCAGAAGGACCTCCAGTTATTCATCCTGCTGTTCCTCTGCGGCGAGCTGATGGCCTTCGGCGCGGTGTTCGGCTACTTCTACCACCAACGGCTCTATGTCGAGGGGTTCGGTCCAGCGGAAGGCATGGAGTTCGGTGGTCCGACCGTGGCCTATGCGACCTTCATCCTGCTGTTCTCGTCGGTGACCTGCGAATTCGCCCACCATGCGCTGCAGTCCTACAAGGTCGGTCTGGCCAAGGCGCTGTTCTCCGCCACCATCCTCCTGGGCATCGCCTTCCTGGGCTTCCAGGGCTATGAGTGGGGCATACTCATCCAGCACGGCTTCATCCCGGTCGGCGGCTCCCTGACCGACAGCGCGGTGGCTTCGTTCGCCTCGTGCTTCTACGTCGGCACCGGCTTCCACGGATTGCATGTGGCCATCGGCCTGGTGATGCTCTTCATGGTGCTGATGCGACTTGAGTTCGGCCATTTCCGCGGCCGGCGCCACTTCGCCGTGCTCGCGGCCTCGTGGTACTGGCACTTCGTCGACATCGTCTGGGTGCTGCTCTTCATCACCGTCTATGTGGTGAGATGAGCGGGGCCGCAAGCCCCGCCCCTCGGGCTGCGCAACAGCGCACCACGCTGGGCATCATCTTCCTGGTCCTGTTCGTCGATCTGATCGGCTTCAGCATCGTCTTCCCGCTCTATGCGGACATGCTGAGGTACTACACCGCCCATGACCAGGGACTGCTCAAGGCGGCGATGGAACTGGTCGACCGCCTGTTCCCGGTCAAGGATCCCGACCAGCGAGCCGCCCTCTTCGGTGGCCTGATCGGCGCGACCTATTCCAGCCTGCAGTTCATCTCCTCCCCGTACTGGGGGCGGCTCTCGGACCGCATCGGCCGGCGACCGGTGCTGCTGATCTCGATCGCCGGCAATACTGCCGCATACCTGGTCTGGATCTTCTCCGGCGACTTCACCACCCTGCTGGTGTCGCGTCTGCTGGCCGGGATGATGACCGGCAACATCGCGACCGCCAATGCGGCGGTCGCCGATATCACCACCCCCGAGAACCGTGCGCGCGGGATGGGCATGATCGGCATGGCCTTCGGCCTCGGCTTCATCCTCGGCCCGGCGCTGGGGGGGCTGAGCACCATCCTGCCCAGGCTGGGGGACATCCCGCAGCTGGCGGCGTGGGGTGCCAATCCCTTCTCGACCGCCGCGGCCATCGCCTTCGCCCTCAGCGCGCTCAACCTGCTATGGGCCTGCTTGCGCTTCCATGAGACCCTGCCGGCCGAGCGCCGTGGAAGCGTCAGCACCGCCAGCCGTCCGATCAATCCGGCGCGCCTCTTCAGCCGCAGCCTCGGGGCCACGGTGGCGGTGGTCAACTTCTCCTTCTTCTTCCACACCCTGCTGTTCGCCGGTTTCGAGGCGACCATGGTCTTCCTCTCCGCCCAGCGCTGCCACTTCACGCCGGTGCAGAATGGCTGGCTATTCGCCTGGATGGGGCTGGTGGCCGCCATCGTCCAGGGGGGAGTCTTCAGGCGCTTGGCGCCCCGGGTCGGCCAGCGGGTGCTGGCGATGGCCGGCTTCATCGCCCTGATCCCAGGCTTCGCCGTGGTCGCCCTGGTCGATTGGCTGCCATCGACATGGCTGCTGGTGCTGGGAGTCACCGGCCTGGCCACCGGCACCGGCCTGGTGTTCCCGGCACTCAACACCATCGCCAGCCTGAGCGCCGATCCCGCGCGACAGGGCGAGGCGATGGGAGCATTCCGCTCGGCGGGATCGCTCGGCCGTGCGCTCGGTCCGCTGCTGGCGGCGGTGGTCTACTTCGCCTTCCGTCCGGCGGCGCCCTACCTGATCGCCGCCATCGGCATGATCATTCCGCTGGTGCTGGTCGCCCGCATCCATGGCCGGGCGGTATCGGCCCATCCGGGGGCACCCGGCGGAGCGTGAGCGCCGCCCTGCTTCCGGCACCGGCGCTCGCCGGGGTCACAAGGGGCTGCCGGGGGGCAGGTCGCCGATCACCGGCGCGCTGAGCCAGCGCAGCAGCGCCGCCCGTATGGCCTCGACCTGGACCGGCTTGGGGACGAAATCGTCCATGCCCGCGTCGCTGAAGCGCTTGCGGTCCTGGTCGAGGACGCTGGCGCTCAGCGCCACGATCGGCACGTGGCTGCCGGGCGCCTCCTGGGCGCGGATGGCGATGGTCGCATCGACGCCATTCATGCCCGGCAGGTGGTAGTCCATGAACACCAGGTCGTAGGGGGTGCGGAAGAACATCTCCACACCCTGCAGGCCATTGACCGCGACATCGACCGAGCAACCCAGCTTGTTGAGGATGCGGCCGACCACCGCCTGATTGGTGGGGTTGTCATCGACCAGGAGGATGCGCTGGAGCTTGCCGGCGATGGCGTTCGGCTGCGCAACCACCGCCTGACGCATGCTCGATGAACCATGGCCACGGGCCTCGGCCAGGCTATGCCTGGTGATCAGGTCGGTCTCGATGCCCTTGTGCAGCGTGTGGTGAATGGTCGCGAGGGAGTCCCTGAGGTCGATCATGCGCACCGGCTTGATCAGATAGGCATTGAAGCCGGCATCCTTGACCCGTTTGCCATCGCCGCGCTTGCCGACCGAGGTGAGCATGATCAGGGCGGTGCGGCGGATCAGCGGATCGGCCTTGATCTCCTGGCCGAGCTTCAGCCCCTGGCCATCGGCGAGAGTCGAGTCGATGATCGCGACATCGAAGGGAGTGCCTGCATTGACGGCATCGCGCAGCAGGATCTTGGCCTCTTCGCCGGTCGGTGAGCAGGCCGAGGCGCACGACCACGAGCCCAGCTGCTCATTGATGACACGCTGGTTGAGCACGCTGCGCTCGACGACCAGGATGCGCAGTCCGGCGAGGTTCTCGGCGCTCGGCACCTCGGACTTCTCCGTGCTATCGATCTCCAGCGCCAGCGAGAGGGTGAAGGTCGAGCCGATCCCGATCTGGCTCTCGACCTGGATGCTGCCGTGCATGAGCTCGATCAGCTGCTTGCAGATCGCCAGGCCGAGGCCGGTCCCGCCGAATTCGCGCGTCGTCGAGGTGTCAGCCTGGGTGAACTTCTCGAAGATGACTCCGATCTTGTCGCTGGCGATGCCGATGCCGGTATCTTCGATGGCGATGCGCAGGTTGGCCTTGTCGCCCTCCGTGCTCAGACACGAGACGTCGAGGAAGACGTGCCCGTGGCTGGTGAACTTGATGGCATTGCCGACCAGGTTGCTGATCACCTGCCGCAGCCGTCCGGGGTCGCCGATCAGGCGGTTCGGCAGGTCCGGGGCGATGCGGCAGATGAGTTCCAGGCTCTTGGATTCCGCGCGCGCGGCGAACAGCTCGATGACATCGCTGATGGCCAGCTGCATGTCGAAGGAGATCGGCTCCAGGGTCAGCTTGCCGGCTTCGATCTTGGAGAAGTCGAGGATGTCGTTGATCACCGCCAGGAGCGCCTCGCCCGAGTGCTGGATGGTGGTGGCATAATCGCGCTGCTCAGAGCTCAGCTCGGTATCCAGGAGCAGCTCAGACATGCCCATCACGCCGTTCATCGGGGTGCGGATCTCGTGAGACATGTTGGCGAGGAAGTCGCTCTTGGCACGGCTGGCCTCCTCGGCCCGCTCCTTCGACTCGGCGAGCGCGCGGGTGCGCTCGTCGACCTGCTGCTGCAGCGTGGCATTGAAATGGCGCAGATCGTGGTCGCGGGCCCTGACCGCCTCGCGCATGGTGGCAAAGGCGAAGGACAGGCGGCCGATCTCGTCCATGTGGTCGTCGACGCGGGCAGGAGCGGTGAAATCGCCGCGCGTCAGGCGTTCGCTGGCCTCCACCAGCGAGCTGAGCCGGCGCATCCAACGGGTCACCGCCACCAGCACGACGATGACGCTGGCGCCCACGGCGATGGCCAGCACCGCCAGGGTGACGAGGAATTGCTGATGGCGGGCGAGCTGGGCGGGCGCGATCGACAGACCGACGACCACCTCGCCGAGGATCTCCTTGCCGGGCCGCTGCACCTGCGACGGGAGATCGTCGACCGCATCGATGCCGCTGTCCGGCCGCTGCGAGGTGACGGGCGAGCGTCCGATCACCGCGCCATTGGAGGTGGATCCGGGATTGAGATAGTCGTTCCAGGAGCCGGCATCGGAGGAGGACGAGGCGATGAGCTTGCCCCGCTCATCCTCAATGGCTACGAAGATCACATGCTGGTGGTCGTTGAAGCGCTGCGCCAGGCGGGTGAGCTCGTTGATGTCGAGCACCGACAAGGGCAGCTCGCAGGCCGCGCTCAGGCTCTTGGCCAGGGCGGTGGCCTCATGCTCCTGGGCCGAATTGATCAGCTGGTTGAGCTGCAACGTGGAGGCGACCGCGAACAGCGCCAGGGCGACCACGATCACCCCCATGGCCATGAGCGTGGCCTTGAGGCGCAGACTGAGGGACTTGGTGGGTAGGGACATGTCAGCGACCAGCCTGGTAGACATGGCTGGCGCGGCCCAGCAGATCGGACGGGAGATCGATGGCGAGCTTGTGCGCTACCACCAGATTGACCTCGATGTCGAATGTCGGTGACACGACCGCTGCGGAATCCTTCTCGTTGCCGTTGAGCAGGCTGAGGACCATGGCGGCGCTCTGGGAGCCCTGGACGAGAGGGTTGATCCCGATGCCGAGCAGGCCGCCAGCACGTACCAGGGCGGTTGAGAAGCCGAAGACAGGTACGCGCTTGCGCAGTGCGCTCAGCAGGAGCGTGCGCACGGTCGCCTCGGAGTAAATGCTGCGGTCCGGCGAAGTCCATACCACATCGATGGGCTTGCCGAGCAGATTGTCGATACCTTCGGCGACGCTCGCGCTCTCATCGATGCTGATCGCCTCCAGGCGCCAGTTCGAGGGCAGCAAGGCGCGCAGCGCCTCGACCTGCTCGCGGCTGCGTTCCTGCTCGCCGCGGTAGAGCATGCCGACGGTGCGCGCGCTGGGCAGCGCTTCGGCGATCAGGGCGACCTGCTTCTGCAAAGGCACTTCGGTGGCCACGCCATGCACCGGCGGGGGGGTGGTCAAGCCGGCGGCGATCGGATCTGCGACCATGCAGTACACCAAGTGCACCTGCGCGGGCAGATGCTGGTGGAGGAAGGTCGATGCCTTGCTGCCGATCGACACCAGGACGGCGAAATGGCTGAGCTCGCTGATGTCGCCCAGATGGTCCATCACCTGGGTGGTCAGATGGTGCCCGGCCTCGATGAGCGACTTGGCCAAGCCCTCCTCGGCCTGGTGGAAGGGCACCTTGTCCTCGCTGAGGATGGCGAGCACCTCGGCGGCCCTGGCGGAGGCGCCGCTGATGGTGGTGCCCAGGATGGTGGCGAGCACCAGCAGGCCGGCACCGGACAGGGACCGGCCTGCTGGAGCTGCAACGGCCTGCCGAGCTTGCCGCCTGTCCATGCCTAGAATCCCCATCCGCCGCAGTTGAAGAACGTCCGCTCGGGGGTTTGGTATGCGACGACGCTGCCGGTGTTCTGCACCGGGGCATCGCGGCTCCCGAGCACATCGAGGACGCCGATCATCAATTCGCCACGTTCCTGGTCGAAGCGCCAGCCGAGGGTGAGGTCGAGATGGTGGTAGAGGTCGACATGGTAGCCGCTCGCTCCGCCCGGGTCGATGGTGGCATCGGTATAGCGGTAGTTGACCGTGGCGGTGAAGTGCCATGGCAGGGGCACGCTGGTGCTGGCGCCGACGCTGTGCTTGGGCGGCTTGAAGGCGCGGATCTGCTGGTCGATCTCCTCGGTCTCGAGGTCATCGAAGGCATACCAGACATCGCAGCGCATGCCGCTGCGTGCCGTCCAGCGCAACTCGAGCTCGCTGCTATTGGCCTTGGCGCCGGCGATGTTGGCCGGCTGGTCGGTGGTGATGGAGGGCGGCGGCCCGAGGAGATTGGGGGCCACCGTGGTGCAGCCGATCAGGCCGTTGTCATGCCGGTAGGTGCTGTCCCAGCGCAGCAGCAGGTCGTCGCTCAGCTGGTGGGAATGGCCGAACTCGCCGGCCCAGGTCTCCTCGTCGCTGAGATCCTCGCCGGGCAGCACGATGAAGCGGATCGCGGGATTGCCGTCGATCGGGACGTTGATGGCGGCGTCGCGGATCGAGGCCATGGGATTGCGGTCGGCCTTCGACACCCGCAGGCGCACTACCTGGCTGGTGTCGGGGGTGTAGATGGCCGACAGGCGCCCCGACCAGTCGTTGCCGGTGCCGCTGTAGCGATCCTCGCGGAACTGGCCTTCGAAGACCAGGGGGGTGCTGATCTGCCAGCGGTCGATCAGGTAGCCGCTGTAGCGCCGCTCTTGGTAGGGGGCATCGACGACGATGATCTGGTAGGGATCGCCGTTGGGCGCCTCGTCCAGGGTGGTGTAGCTCGCCTCGGCACCGACGGTGAAGTGATGCTGCCGCAGGACGACCACATCGACCTGGCCATCGACGACATCCTGGTTGTCGCGGCTGGCCGCGAAGCCGGGATGGTCGTTGTCCTCGTAGTTGCCGTGCCACTCCAGCTGGTAGCGCATCTGCTCGTCGAAGCGGTGATCGATGCGGGCGATGGCGCGCGTGGTCCTGGAGAAGGATTCGTCGTCGGGAGGGCGGTCGAGCAGCTCGTAGGCACCGCCACGTGCATCGGCATGGCCGATGCCGCTGGAAAGCTTGGTGGCCGGGTCGAGGTGGTAGACCACCTCGTTGTCGGTCATCCAGCCGTGCAGCCAGTCGTTGTCGGGAAGGCTGCAGTCATGCAGCGCATGGGCGCTCGATTCGTGGCTCTGATAGCCGACCGAGGTGCGCCAAGCCCACGTGCCGCTGGTGTCCGCCAAGCGTCCCTGGCTGAGGGTGTCGCCGAATTCGGTGATGCCGGAGGTGATGAACACCCCCAGGTTGTCCTCAGGCACCTTGGTGATGAAATGGATCACCCCGTCGAGCGCATTGGCACCCCAGGCTGCCCCCCCGGGGCCGCGGTCGATCTCGATATGGCCGATGTCCGGCATGAACAGCGGCAGGGTGATGAGCTCTGAGCCGCCCAGCAGGGGGTCGATCGCCGAACGCCCATTGACGTGGATCAAGGTGCGGTCACTGACCGATCCGAACAGGCCATGCACCCCCACGGCGTAGACGTTCCGGTCGGTGCGCTCGACGTCCACGCCTGGGGTGCATTGCAGGGCCTCGGCAAGATTGGTGTGGCCGCCGGCCATGATCTCGTCGGCGCTGATGACGCTCACCGGCGCAGCGGAGAGGGTCAACGGCGTGAGCTGGTGGGAGGCGGAAACTACCTCCGGCTGGTCGGTGAAGATGATCAGGTCATCGTCGCTGGCGGCAGGGGCGGGGATCGGAGGGCGAGGGACATCAGCCCCTTGCGCCTGATCCGATGTCGTAACCGCAGTCAAGGTCACGACTAATGGGAATAATCCCGGCCAGGGGGTGGGCCACCCGGCACGCGGCGAGCGGGCCGACGGGGTATCCAGCATCATCGCAGCACCGGCACGGGAGGGAAATGCAGCATAAGTGCCTTGTCGTCATGGGCCCCCGGAGGAGGGCCCCCCCAGTATGCATCATGATTGGCAGGCAATCAATCAGGGCATCCGTGCTGCGTGCAGACCAGCGCTGCGGACGGCGCCTGGCTGTGCGACGGGCGAGTGCAATTCGGGCGCGTCCGCCACCAGCACGCACCGCGTCACGGATCGTCGGGCTGGGCCTCGCAGCGGACGCCTGGGCAGACCCCATCGATCCTGGTCCACTTGCGCAAGCCGCCGCAGATCACCTGCGCATCCTCCTCGGTCAGTCCGCGCTTGACCACCGCCTCGCCATCCCGATGCGCCTCGAGGGTCACCATCTCGGCCACCTCCACGCTCAGTCCGGCGGCGCGCTGGAGTCCGAAGATCACCACGTCGAGGGGGGTCACCTCGTCATTGAACAACAGCACCTTCCACCCCCGGTCCACGCTGGTGTCGGGAGTGGCCACTGGTTTCCGGCGCGGGATGGTGACGGTATCAGGCACGGCACCGGCATGGTAACCGCACTCCGGCGCTTGTCAGCCGGCAGCGTCGCCAGCCTTCGCCCCTGCACATCTCCTAGATCCACGGGAGATTAGGGCGTGTGGTAGAGCCACAGCGGCGGTACGTGCAGCGGGGCGCAGACGGTCAGGATCGCCACGGCGATGGGGGCAGTCGTACCGCACGCATGCGTGAGGTCGCTGCTGACGGGCGGCGGATCGCCGATGCTGCACGCATGCAGGGCCGCTCTGAGGTCCAGGGGCATGGCGGGATTGTTCCACCCGGTGACGGCCCAGAGCAGACGCTCCTCGCCGGTGGCCGGCAGGGCAGCCAGGCGGTAGGCGGCGCGATCCTTGACCTGCGGCGTCCCGGCCATCAGGGCGAAGAAGTCCGTCGCAACACCGGTGGTCCAGGCAGTGTTCAGGGAGGGATGGCTGGTCGGACGCTGGGCGTTGGGGTAGAGCGTCAGCAGGTAGGCCTGCCAGAGCGGAGCTGCGCCATCGACCAGATAGATGCTCAGCGCCCCCAGCTGCACCTCGCTGAGCTCATCGGCGTCCATCAGCGCCAAGGCGACCAGCGTCCGCGTCAGCGAGGGGAGCTGGGTCAGGCGGTCGCTGTGGGCGATCAGCCAGGCGCGCGCCCTGGCCGCACCGCTGATGCCAGCTGGGCTGAGCGGAGCCGCCTGCAGGGCGGCGGCGGTCAGCGCGGTGGCCGCCAGGGGATCGGCTGCGGCGACGCTGCCGTCGGCCTGCTGGGCCGCCAGGAGCGCCGACTGCCAGGCGACGATCCCCGGCGGGCCGATGCCCAGGGCGAGGAGCACTGATCCGGCATGCAGCTGGCGCCAGGCCAGTCGCGGGCTCTTGGGCAGAGCGGCGGCTGCAGGCGCCTCTGCGGTGGTCAGTGCCCGGCTGGTCCAGGCGGGCGGCGCTTCGGGGAAGACACTGCCCAGGACCGGGGATGGCAGCTCGAGCGGCGGCATGGTGGGGACCAGGCTGAAGCGCAGGATGAGGGCGGCGATCAACGCGAAGAAGGAGAGCGAGATGGCGCTGAGGCCCGCCTGCAGCACGCGATCATCGAACTGCTCCTTGCGCGACCCCATCACCGAGCGCTCGATATCCGCGAGGTTGACCACCAGGCGCGTGCCGCACTGGTGGCAGAAGGTCGTACCCAGCGGATTGTCGTGCAGGCACTTCTGGCAGGAGATCATGGCGTCAGCTTCCCGCTGGCGACCAGCCGGCTGCCCAGGCGCAGCTCGTAGGGGCCTTTCATGGTGCCGATATTCACGCTCACCAGGCTGGCGACACGGCTGATGGCCGATTCGCTCACCGGCCTGCCATCGATGCGCAGATCGATGCGGGCATGCGGGAGCAGTCCCGACGGGGTGGCGAGCTGGAAGGTCATGGTGCCGTCGGCGATGATCGGAGGGGAGATCTGCGGATGCAGTTCGGGGAGGTCGCCGCTCAGCGCGATCACGCTCTCGACATCCCCCTCGAGGGTGGCCACCGCCAGGGCGAAGGGCGGCTTGCGGTCGGCGGTGAGGAGGTTGAACAGCAGGCGGGCCTGGTCTCCGCGCCCCAGGGCCAGGGCACGGGGTAGCAGGGTCTCCACCAGCGCCTGGTCGGGATGGTCGATGGCGAAGCGCACCTGCTCGTCGAGCGTGCCAGTGTTGGTGCTGGCGCCCAGGCGATGCTCGTCCGGAGTCTGCTGCCCGGCGGGTATGATCGCGACCAGGTCGGCAGAGCGTTTGGGCAGCAGCACGCAGAGCTGGCGGACGAAGGCGACGCGGCTCTTGATGTCGGAGAGCGCATCGGTGATGGCGGTCTGCAGGCGCGTGGGGGTGATCTGGGGGTCGGCGGCGTAGAGGATGGCGCGCAGGCGGCTGGCGTCCGGCTGGCGCGGATCGAGCAGCAGGAGAGGGCCGGCGGCCGCGCGTACGGCGTCGCCATCCCCTGCCGCCCAGGCCGCCCGGAAGCGCCGCTGCAAGGTGAGCGCGAGGATGCCGCGTTGAGGCGGATCGCCATCGGTGAGGGTCGGCGCGGCGGCAGGTCCGCTTCTCGGCAGGGCAGCGAGGTACCTCAGCAGGACGCCATCGTCCCCGGTAACATCGCCCGGGGGCCTGCCGGCGAGCACCTCGCTGAGCGCTGCGGCGGTCTCGAGCAGGTGGCGCTGCCGTGCGGTCGCCTGGACGCTCAGTCGGGCGAGCGACTGCGCGTCCTGGTCACGGGACAGGTCCAGCATCGGCAACGCGGTGACGGGGTTCTGTGGCAGCTCGCTGGCCGCCTCACGTGCCAACGTCTGCGCATCCTTGTCGGCGCGGGCGAGGATGGCGATGTGGTAGGCGTTGATGCTCGCGATCGCCTCCCAGCGTGCGATCGACGACCAGATCAGCCAGGCGGCGGCCAGGGTGACGATGGCGGAGAGCGCCAGCAGGATGATGCCGGCGGTGCGGCTGCCGAGCTGAGCGAGGAACGGGATCACGGCAGGCTCGCCAGACGGCCCTGGATGGCCTGCTCGGGGATGGGTCCGATGGCGAAGCTGTCGGCTATATGCTGGTCGGTGACCACCCAGACATGGTGAGCCGGGATGCGCAGGCTGGCGATGTCGGGCAGCGTCATGCGGCCGCAGCGTGCGCAGGCGGTGCCGTTGACCATCACCGCCCCGTGCACCACCGCGAGGTCATCTCCCGGCAGCGCCGCGATCCAGCCGAAGTTCACCGCGTGGTCCTCGCTGCTGTCGATGCGGTAGCAGATCGGATCATCGACATGCAGCTGGGGCAGGGTCACGGTGCGGTCGACGCGGAAGGAGGCGAACTCTTCCAGGTTGCTGACGTCGTTGTAGCCAGCTGGCACATGGACATGCGAGAAGCGCTTGATGCCGACCACCACGGCCCAGAACACCCCGATCAGGATCGCATAGAGCAGCGCCTGTTTGAGGGTATCCATGCCCAAGAGTCAGGGATCGGCTGCTGGGGTGAAGCCATCCTGGAGCGGACAGGATGCAGGCGTATCACCTGCAGGGGTGCCGGCCCTGCGGGTTTCAGCGGTTGCGGCTAGCCGCGCCGGGCGCTAGGTTCGCCATGCCATGACCGATGCCGCCTTCCCGACCCATCGCAGCTCGGCATTGTTCATCGTGCTGTCGGGCCCCAGCGGCGCCGGCAAGAGCACGCTGATGGACCGCTTCGTGCGCGAACACGCCGATTTCGTCCGCTGCCTGAGTGTGACCACCCGTCCACCACGGGGAACCGAGCAGGACGGGGTCGACTACCTGTTCGTCTCCGATGCCGAATTCGAGAGCCGCATCGAGGGCGGCGAACTGCTCGAGCATGCCCAGGTGTTCGGCAAGCACAGCTACGGCACGCCCAGGGATTTCGTCGAGCGCAAGCTCGCGTGCGGCAGCAGCGTGATCAAGGACGTCGACGTCCAGGGCGCCTTCACCATTCGCGGGACGTTCCCGGCGGCCATCCATGTCTTCGTCGTGCCTCCCAGCCGTGAGGAGATCGAGCGCCGCCTGCGCTGCCGCGGGACCGAGACCCCGGCCGAGATCAAGCGCCGGCTCGCCGAAGCGGACCGCGAACTGAAGGTCTGGGACCGCTACGACTACCTGATCATCAATGACGAGATCACCCGTGCGGTGGCGGAATTGGCCGCCATCGTGCGGGCTGAACGGCTACGCGTCAGGCGCTGATGCAGGGCGCACCTCACATGATCTCCCAGGCGGGCTCGGGCTCGTAGCGGACCTGCTCGAGGACCAGCCCGGTACCGGGAGCCATGTTGGCGAAGCGCGGTGCGCCCCAACCGGAGTGCAGGCAGTTCACGAAGTCGTCCATGGTGGCGCGACCCTGGGCGACATGCACCATCGCCCCCACCAGGCCGCGGATCTGCTTGTAGAGGAAGCCCGTGCCGGTGATGCGGAAGCTCCACAGCAGGTCGTCGCCGACGCGGCTGCAGGTCCAGTCGGCCGCGCGGTAGAAGCGGGTCGGATCGGCATGGTCGCTGCCGTCCCCGCGCTGGCAGGCGAAGCCCGACAGGTTCGTGTGCCCGACCAGGAGCTGGGCGAGCTCCTGGAGACGCTCAGGATGGTCCATGCGGCGCACCCATAGCGCATGGGCATCGAGGACCGGCCTGACGCCGCGCAGCAGGATGCGGTAGAGATAGGTCTTCTCGACCGCATCGCGCTTGGCATTCCAGCTATCGGCGACCAGCGCCACCCGGCGTGCGACGACATCCCGCGGCAACTCCGATGCGAGCGCCATGCCGAGGATGCGCGGCTGCCAGACGCGGTCGAGATGGACACCCCCCGGGAGCAGGACGGCGCTCACATCGGCATCCAGGCGGCTGCTCAGCCGGACCACGGTCCTGCTGCCGCTGATCGTCGTCAGCGCCTGGCCGAGCACTTCCTGCAGGGTGCGCAAGCCGGGCTGGTACTGGGTGCCCTGGAAACCCCGCCCGTCGAATTCCACTGCGAAGGCGTAATGCGGCATGGCGCTGCGACGGTTCTAGGGGGGCGGCTGGAGGTCGCCCTGGTCGCCCTGGTCGTCGCCTTCCCAGGCTGCGGCCTGGCTGGCGCTCCAATCCTCGTTGTCGCCGTCCCCGCCCTCCTCGCTGCGTGCGTCCTCGCGTCCAGGCCCGCGGCGCCGTCCGCCATGGCCGTGCTGCGGGCGCTCATGCCGTCCGCCGCCGTTTTTGCCGCGGAAGCTGAAGATGTCGCGCCGGTCAGGCGCATCGACGGTGCCGCCGATCGGGGTGCGCAGCGATCGACGCGCCTCCATCCAGGCGGACTGCAGGTCCTTGAGGTCCTCGATTCCGCCGAATGCCAGCAGGTGCAGCTGCCACACGCGGTCGAAGAACGGCGCGGTGACATAGCGGCGCACACGCTTGGGCAGGTGGGCGAAGAACAGCAGGTAGAGCTGCCCGCGCAGCAGTTCCTGGGCGCTGTTGACCAGCCGCTTGGGCAGGTCCATCTTGATGCCGAGCTGGCGGATCTCGCCAGTGACGCGCGAGGCGAGGCGGTGAAAATGGTCCTTGCCGACATCGACGGTGTCGAGCAGGGGGATGAAGAGGCCGGCAGTCAGCAATTCGAGTGGGAAGTGGCGCTCCTCGGCGCCGGCCTGGTCAACCGCGGCGAAGAATTCCTCGACCTGGGCGAGCCCTTCCTGACCCACTGCGGCGAGCCAGTCGGGATAGATGACCTCCAGGAAGCCGAAGCTGCCGAGCATGCGGAAGCCATCGGCGCGATTGGCCTGGGTGAGGATGCGGAAGATCTCCTCGGTGACGCGGAAGCGGCTGGCCTTGAGGATCTCGCCGGGCAGCTCGCGCAGGGCCCGCTCGGTCTCGGCCTCGAAGGTGAAGCCGAAGCGGGCGGCGAATTTGATCGCGCGCAGCATGCGCACCGGATCCTCGCGGAAGCGCACCTGCGGATCGCCGATGCAGCGGATCAGGCGGTCCTGGAGGTCTTGGACGCCGCCGGTGTAGTCGATGACGGCGAAGTCGCGGATGTCATAGTAGAGCGCATTGATGGTGAAGTCGCGGCGAAACGAGTCGCTCTCCAGATCGCCCCACTGGTTGTCCTCCTCGACATAGAGGTCGCCATCCTCAGGCCCGGGGCCCTCGCTCATCGAGCGCAAGGTCGCGACCTCGACGTTCTTGGGACCGAAGAAGACATGCACCAGCCGGAATCGGCGTCCGACCTCGCGGCTGTTGCGGAACAGCCGGCGCAGGTCGCGCGGCCTGGCATCGGTAGCGACGTCGAAGTCCTTGGGTCTGCGCCCGATGAGCAGGTCGCGCACGGCGCCGCCTACCAGGTAGGACTCGTAGTTTGCGTCCTTGAGCTTGTAGAGCACGCGCAGCGTATCGGGATCGACGTCCTTGCGGCTGATCGGATGGTCCTGCCGCGCGATGATCCGTGGTCCGGTGTCGTGGTGGTCCTGGTGCTGGTCGATGGGACGTGGCTCGTGGTGCGGACGGGAGGACTCTCCCGGGGCACCGGCATGATTGGTCACTGTGGATTCCTTCGCCGAAGCGGGCTCGTTGGCACCACCGGGCTCGCCTGCGGCCAGATGGCCGGGGCCGCGCCGGTGGGCGGGCAATGGACATGGTGGCGCAGAAGTGGCCAGGGGCAATCGGCAAAGCGCCCCACGTGCGGCCGGTCAGAAATCACGGGCGACGATGAACTCGGCCAGGTCCCACAGGCGCTGCCGCTCTGGGCCGGCCGGCAGGCCCTCGAGTTGGCCCTGGGCCTCTGTGGCATAGGCGCGGGCGGTGCTCAGCGCCGCCGCCACCCCACCGCCATCGATCACCATGCGGCGCACGGCGCTGACATCCTCGGGGGAGGAGACCGAGAGCAGGCGGGCCTCGAGCTCGGCGCGGCTGCCCTGGCCGTGGTCGCTGCTGGCCAAGAGGCGCAGGATGGGCAGCGTCAGGCGCCCCCGTTCGATGTCGGTCGACAGGGTTTTCCCGACCTTCTTCGGATCGCCGCTGAAATCGAGGCAGTCGTCGGCGATCTGGAAGGCCATGCCACAGGCCCTGCCGTAGGCGGCGGCGGCGCGGCGCTGCTCAGGGGTGCCCTCCACGGCGCCCATCTCCCCTGCCAGCTCGGTGAGCGCTGCGGTCTTGGCGTAGATGATGCGGTTGTATTCCGACTCGCTGAGGTCGACGTCGCGCGCGGCGCACTGCTGGTGCAGCTCTCCCCGGCACATGATGTTGGTGGTGACGGTCAGCCTCTTCATCAGCGCCGGCTCATTGAGATCGGCGATGAGATTGAATGCATGGGTGTAGAAGTAGTCGCCCAGCAGGACCGAGGTGGTGTTGCCGAAGCGCACATGGGCGGTCTGGCGGCCGCGGCGGGTGTCGCTGTCGTCGATCAGATCGTCGTGGATCAGGGTCGCGGTGTGGATCATCTCCAGCGCCGCACCCAGCCGATGGTGGGTGTCCCCGGCCGTGCCAAGGGTCTCGGCGACCAGCATCACCAGAGCGGGACGCAGCATCTTGCCATGGAAAGGTCCGAGCTGCGCGATCAGCTCGCTGACCTTCAGTTCCGAACTCGCCAACGCCGATTCGATGTGCCTCTCGACCTCGGCGAGGTGAACCTGGAGGCCATGCAGCGCTGCGAGCATCGATCGCTCAGCCGACCGTGAAGTTGCGCGCCAGCTCCTGCAGGCTACGGCCCAGGGTCTCGACGCTCACCGGCTTGCGGATGCAGGCGGCGATCTGCGGGTTGAGTCGCCCCATCTCCTCAACGCGATCGAAGGGCTCGTAGGCCGAAACCACCACCACCTGGCTGCCGGAGAGTTCGGGCCGGCGCAGGAGCTCTTGAAGCACGGCGAATCCGTCCATGCCCGGCATCATGATGTCGAGCAGCAGGATATGGGGCTTGAGCGTGCCGACAGCGATGCAGGTGTCGACGCCATTGACCGCCTCGTGGATGACGGCATTGGGCAGGTAGCGCTCGACCACCTTGCGCAGCAGCAGGACGACATCGGGGTGGTCGTCGGCGATCAGCACTTGGAGCTTGCCATGCGTCGCAGTCGCGGTGCGGACCTGCTTCTTGCCGACGTCCGGGATGCCAAAGGACTGGCAGAACTCGTCGAGGTCCTCCGGGCGGACGCGAAAGTGCCCGCTGGGCAAGGCATAGGCCTTCAGGTGGCCGTGGACAATCCAGCGGTAGACCGTGGTACGACTGACGTTGCAGCGCTTAGCCACCTTGCCAAGGCTGAGATGTTCGTCCTTACTCATGCGGCAAGCGGTTCACGCAGGGACCCGTCCTGGTTGGTGCGCGTAGCTTGTACACTGAGCAACGCCTGCTCGCAAGGGCACATTCGCAATGGCTTATGCTCAGGTCCTGTGGCAATGCCAGGTTCCGGGACTAGCGTTTCGGGCATGCGCATCCTGATCGTGCGGCTGGGGGCTTTCGGCGACATCATCCACACCCTTCCCCTCGCTGCCGATCTGAATGCCGCGGGGATGCAGGTGGACTGGGTGGTTGAAGATCGTTGGGCGCCCATCCTGCGCGGAAGCGCGGCCTTGGGTACGATTCACGAGCTGCCGCGTAAGTCCTTGCGCATTCAGGGCTCGGGACTGGCGGGGTGGTGGCTTGCGGTGCGCCGTCTGATGCGGCAACTGCGCCTGCATGACTACCAGGTCGTCATCGATGCCCAGGGCTTGGCCAAAAGCGCGTTCCTGGCTGCAGGTGCAGGCGGTCGGCTGCGTATCGGACTCGGACGTTCCCAGTCCCGCGAACTGAGCTGGATGATCGCCGATCGCCATGCACCGGGCGGCATGGAGCATGTCATCGACCGCCAGCGCGCGCTGGCGCTGCCGCTGCTCGGCAGCGCCCATCCGCGCGGGCCGTGGCGCTTTCCCCTTCCGGCATGGCGCAGCGAACGGGCCTGGGCCTCGACCTGGCTCATGCGCCATGACATCGCCGCCAGCGGAGCGGGCCGACCCTGGATGCTCAATGTCGGCGCTGGCTGGCCAACCAAGGTCTGGCCGCTGCGGCGGCAGATCGAGTTCGCCCGCCTGCTGGGACGCCGACGGGTACCGCTGGTGCTGCTCTGGGGCTCGCAAGCCGAGCATGACATCGCCGAGGAGATCATCGGCGAGGCCGGCTACGGCACGTTGGCGCCACCCACCTCGATCCCGCAGTTGGCCGGGCTGGTCAGCGCTGCCCGGGTGGTGGTCAGCGGCGATACCGGACCGCTGCACCTGAGCCTGGCCTTGGGCATTCCCGCGCTGGGACTGTTCGGCCCGGTGCCGGCCACTCGCAATGGACCGCGTGGACGCTGCTATCGCACCCTCCAGGCGCCTGGAGCGCTGTGGGAGCGCCACGACGTCACCCGCGTCGACATGGCCGCCATCACCGCCGAACAGGCGTTCGAGCAGGCTGGCCAGGCTGCCGGTGAGCAGAGCGCGGTGGCTGCTTATTGACCTTGCAGAGGTAGATCGCGAAGCTTGCTGGCATGTGGCACCATGCGACGCTCGAATCGGTCCAGATATTGAGCTGGAAATCACAACCTGGGGTGTTGGGTTTTCCCGAGTCTGCGCTCAAGGAGCTGGAGGTCATGGTTGCCGACAATCCGAATCATCGCTGGGTGATCGATGCCGACGGCATCCACCTGCTGACCTCGGAATCGATCGCTCTGCTCATCGCCGTGGTGCGCAAGGTCGGGCTCTCCGGCGGCCAGATGTGCCTCGCCAGGCCGATGCCGAGCGTCTCGGCAGTCCTGCGCATGACGCGCCTGGTCAAGCTCCTGCCGCTGTTCGACGATCTGCCGGCCGCCATCGCATCGATGCGCTGAGCGGGCCTCGCTTCAGGCATGGGGGGCGCTGGCGGGCGGCTCGTTGATGCGCTCGGCGAAGACCATGCGCCCGTTGCTGGTGGTGTGCAGGCGCAGCACATTGCAGCGGATGGTCTGGCCGATCATCTGCGACGCGTCGGTGACGATGACCATGCTGCCATCGCTCAGGAAGCCGACTCCCTGGCTCTTGCCTTCCCCCGGCTTCTCGATGCGCACTCTGATCTCCTCGCCCGGGCGGACGGTCGGCGTCAGGGCGGCGGACAGCGCCAGCAAGTCGATGTAGGGGACGCCCTCTGCGGCGGCGATGCCCACGCCCTCGGGATCGCCGACCACCAGCCGGGCGTTGTCGAGGCGGGTCAGATGGACGAGCAGCTCATTGAGGGAGGTGGCGTTGGGGATCTCGCTCTCGTCGATCTCCACCCGCAATGCGGATTGGCTGCGCAGTTCGGCCAGGCCATCGAGCGCCCGGCGTCCGCGCACGGCGATCCCTGCCTCCGTGCTGGCGGCCTGAGCTTCGCAGTGCATCAGCACACGGCGGTGCACCAGGATGCGGTCGGGCAGCAGGCCGGCGCGCAGCAAGGCGATCAGGCGACTGTCGGCGAGCGAGGCGGCATCGACCACCAGGGTGCCACCGGACAGGCGTTCGGCGCGGAACTCGACGAAGGGGATGACGATGCGGAAGCGATCAGCATTCTTCAGCACGATGATCAGCACCAGGTAGATCGTCACCAGCGCGAGCGGCAGATCGATGTTATTGTAGATGTTGGGGTCCTGGATCACCTGGTGCACCACCGACAGCAGCAGCCATGACAGCGCCAGGCCGGCGGCCAGGCCGAGCAGGAAGGCCACCAGGCTGCGGGTGAAGTGGCGCCTGAAGGCGTTCTCGGCTGCGATCAGCGTCACGGCGATGCCGAAGCCCATGGCCGCCCCGAACCAGGGGGGCAGCAGCCAATCCGGCAGGTTGCGGTAGAAGTGCTGTCCGCTGGTCATGCCGATGAGGACCGCCAGGGTGACAAAGGTGAAGCGCAACAGGAGGATGAGCATGCCGTCAACGTATCACCATCGCCATGCCGAGCAAAAGCCCAGCCTGCGTGGCGCTCTACGACGCTGCGGGAGCCTGGTGCGGGCCATCCGCGGGGCGATGCGCGATGACGGCATGGCTGATGCCGCCGCAGAAGCTCAGCCAGCGCACCCCGATCAAGCCGTTGGCCAGCAGCAGGCGGTCGGCGTCCGCGCGGGTGAGGAAGGAGCTGATGCTCGCGTTCAGGTAGCGGTAGGCATCGGCATTCCCAGCCAGGGCGCCGCCGGCCAGGGGGAAGACGATGCGGCCGAAGGTGGCATAGAAGAAGCGCGGCCAGAGCCGGACCGGGCGGAAGAACTCGAGGATGAGCAGCTGTCCACCCGGCTTGAGCACGCGGTAGAGCTCGCGCAGCGCGGCGGCGGGGTCGCCGAAATTGCGCCAGCCGTAGGCGACCATCGCCAGGTCGAAGGCGCCATCGGCATAGGGCAGGTGGAGGGCATCACCGACGCAGGCGCTGATCGGCCGCCCCGCCCGCTTGCCCGAGCCCGCTATGAGCATCGGCTGGCAGAAGTCGCTGCCATGCACCACCTGGGCCTTGCCCAGGGCGAGGGCGCTGACTGCGAGGTCGAAGGTGCCACAGGCCAGATCAAGGACGGTATGCGGCGAGCCCTGCACCAGTTCGAGGGCATGGCGGCGCCAACGGACGTCATGGCGTGCCGACAGCACCCGGTTGAGCAGGTCGTAGCGGGGTGCGATGTGCGCGAAAAGCTCTTTGACCGCTTCGGACATGACGAGATCGTGCGCTTAGCGGTCGCTGCGCAAGGGCGTCCAGCCGCCATCCCCGGAGAGGCAACATGGAACAATGGTCGATTCTCGTCGAGAAGGAGTACCTCAAGTTCTCCTGCGCGCACTTCCTGATCTTCCCCGATGGATCGAAGGAGCGCCTGCATGGGCACAACTACCAGGTCACCTGCGAGGTCGACGGCAGGCTCTCCGAATTCGGCCTGGTGATCGATTTCAAGATGGTCAAGCCGATCATCAAGCGCCTGTGCGATGAACTCGACGAACACTGGCTGGTGCCAGGCGAGCACGGCGAGCTGGCCTACCGCCATCGCGACGACGGGCATACCGAGGTGGTCTACCGCGACTGCCGCTACCTCGCCCCCACCAGCGAGGTGATCGTCCTGCCGATCAACAACACCTCGGCAGAGAACTTCGCCGCCTGGCTGGGGCGCAACCTGCGCGAGCGCCTGACCGCGGCCTTCGGTGCGCTCAGCGTGCGCAGGCTGCGCGTCACGGTCTGCGAGACCGTCGGGCAGTCGGGGGTCTACACCTTCTCCAGCGACGAGTGACCGCGTTCCCGGCGCTCTGCCCGCCGGTGCGCAGTCGGACCCTGATCAGGGCGCCGGGTAGAGGCAGCTCTGCGGCACGATGCGCTTGATCTCGTGGTCGGACGACCAGCTGAGCGAGACCTGGGCGATCGACGGATCCTGGAAGTATTCGAGGATGATCGGGTACGGCTTGCCCGCCTCCAGCTGGATGCGGCCATGGAATTCCCTGGCCTCATTGCGGTGCCATTCGTCGATCAGCAGGGTGCCGTCGATCCATAGGCGCACGCCATCGTCGACGGTGACCCAGAAGGTGTATTCCTCGCTGTACCGAGCTACCAGCTGGCCGGTCCAGCGGATGGAGAAGGTCTCCGGTTCGATGCGCGGATCCGGCGCCAGCGCGCCCCAATTGAATGAGATCTGCGGATCTACGCGGGAGAAGCGGTAATCGCGGAACTCCAGGCTGTCGAAGTAATCGCCCTTCAGGCCGGTGCCGGCGACGCTGAGATCGGGCGGTTCCGGTTCGCCGATGCGATGCAAGCTGATCGCCCGGCCCTCGTGGCTCTCGGCGATGTAGCCCGCGTTCACCAGCACCGGGTCGCTGTACGGATCGCGGAAGCGCACGATGCCCTTGACCACCTCGAGGTGGGAGGCCCGGCTGTCGCAGGAGAGGGTGAAGTGGGTGCCGACGACGGTGGCCTGGGACTGTACCGTTGCGATCACCAGGGGATGGTCGATCGGCTGTGGCGCGACCTCGGCCTCGATGCTGCCCTGCTCGAGGCGCAAGGCGATGCCGCTGGTGGCGGCATCGAGCGAGGTGACCGCCAGGATGGCTGCGCTGGAGAGGATCAGCGCGCTGCCGTCAGCGAGCTGGAGCTGGGCCCTGCCCTCCCCTGACATCATCAGCCGGTCGCCGGCCACCACCCTCGCCCCGACCGGCAGGGGTGTGCTGTGGCCTGCGCGGATGACGGCAAGCTGGCCAGCGATCATGGTGGCATGGGGCGGTGACGCGGTGTGCAGGACGGCGACCACGGTGACGGCCACCGCGACCAGGGCGGCGGCGGCGACCAGGTGGCGTTTACCCCAGGTCGTGCTGGTGCGCTTGGGGGGTGGCCGGCGTCGCGGCACCGGCGGCTGCATCGCGAGCAGATGGTCGGAAATCAGCAGTTCGCGCAGCTGCCCGTGCTGGCACGCCAGCCGGGTGAACTGCTCCCGTTTGCGCGCATCGTGGCGCAGGGCCTCTGCGAGCTCCTGGCGCTCCTGCTCGCCGCAGCAGCCATCCAGGTGGCGCAGGACCAGGCAGTCGAAGGCCTCATTCGCTGGCGGCTCGCTAGGGGGCATGGCCGGAGCCCTCGCGCTGGATGCGCTGGCGCACGCAGGCGGCCAGGCTGCGGTGGATGCGGCTGATGGTCACATAGACGGTGTTGATCGGCTGGCCCAGGATCTCGGCGATGCGGGCGCCCGGCAGATTGTCGTGATAGCGCATGCGCACCAGCTGCTTGGCGCGCGGGCTGATGCCGCTCAGGCATCGGCGCAGTGCGGTGAGCGCTTCGATATGATCGTCCTCGACCTCGTTGGTCTGCCAGTGCCGGTCGATCAGGTCGAGCAGATCGTCGCCCAGGGCGAGCGGTCCGGAGCTGCGGCGGTTGACCGCCTTGAGCGACTGGAAGCGCGCGATGGTGCGGGCCCAGGGCTTGAAGCCCTCGGCATCGGCGAGCTGGTCGCACTTCTGCAGCACCACGATCGAAACCTCCTGGAAGACGTCCTCGGTGAGGTTGGGGTCGCCGGTGATGGCGTTGATGTAGCCTATGAGCATGCCGCGATTCGCCAGCAATAGGCGCAGCGCCCTGGTCTCGTCCATGCCGGTGGCGAGGAGCAACGAGGGGGCGGTCGAAGCGGTGGTGGGGGCCATGGCGTTGCCGCCTTTTATATGCCCAAACGGTGCCTGCGGTACAGACGTTCCCGGCCATCGCCACGACCCGCGGTCGGGCGGGTGAATCAGTGCAGACGGCGCATTCAGAGGCCTGTCGCCGCCGTCTCGCCCGGATCGCCGGGATGCATCCGATGCAGCCAGGCGGGACCGTAGCGGTCGGCGCCCCAGGCCAGCAGGGTCGCACGCAGCACCGGCGTCAGGGGGGTGGAACCGAGCAGCGCCCCCTCGATGTCGCTGCGGCATTCGGCCAGCGACCAGCAGGCGGTGTGCTCGTGCAGGTCGAGGCGGGCCTCGATGTCGGCGCGCAGCAGCCGGGTTTGCCCGGCATAGACCAGCTCCGGCTGGCGGACGGTGCGGTCCTCGGTCACGGCGATGGCGCGCAGATCGTCCAGCTCGTCGCAGGCGATGCCGACCTCCTCGGCGAGCTCACGCGCCATCTCGGCGATCAGATCGACGCTGCTGCCCGGCTCCGGCACCTCCATGGTGCCGCCGAAGGGATGGGCATGGCACGGATAGAGCGCCACCCTGTCGCTGCGCATGCCGAAGATCAGGAAGCCGTCGCCGCTCGAGAGCGCGACGCTGGTGCCGACCGGATTGGCCATCAGCTGGCCGCCGGCCTGCTCTGCCCACTCGGGGTGGCGGACATTGGTGCCGAGGTAGTCCTTGTAGGTGGTGCGGCTGAGGCGCAGATGCAGGCCGCTCGCGCCCACCGCATAGCCTTCCAGTCGGCACAGCGCGCCATTGTACAGGTGCACGCCGGGCCGTGCGAGGGCGTCAACCCAGGCATCGTCGACCTGCTCCTGCGCCGCTGGCGGCAGCCGGTGGCTGCTGGCCGTCCAGCTGGCACGCAGGCGCTCGGCGGGCCAGGACCCGCGCGCCAGGATGCGCACGGAATGGGCGCTGTAGCGCTCGATCCGCCCGCCACCGGCGCTCATCACCGGCGCTCCCACCAGGCGAGGATGGCGGCGCCGATGCAGCTGCACGGGACCGCGGCGATGAGCAGCGCCATCAGCCAGAATAGTCCGCGATCGGTGATGTCGACGCGGAAGGCGGCGGTCTCGCTCTCGGGGATGGCGCTCACCGGTTCGCGGCGGGCGGCCCATTTGGCGAGATCGACCAGCCAGGTCTGGTTGGCGAAGTTCTCCTGCCCCAGGACCCCGTCGCTGGCCGCTTCGCGGCTGCCCCATAGGACCAGGCGCGTGCCCTGGCCGGCGCGCACGCTGTCGCTGCTCGGCTGCGCGGTCAGCGCCCAGGCGATCGGGATGGATGGGCCGAGATGCTCGGGCTCGGTCAACGGGTCCGAGCGGAGCTTCAGCCAGGCATCGTTCTTCGCCGTCTGCAGCAGGGGATCGGCGCTGAAGGGCGGGATGCCGAGCGCAGCATACGCCTCCGCCAGGGCATTGCCGGTATCGGCACCCACCAGGCGCGGGTCGAGCACCTGGACCAGCACCGAGTATGGGCTCAGCAGGCTCTGGCCGCTCAAGGCGACCTGGGCCGATGCCAGGTGGTGCGGATTGACCAGCCCCGCGCCGATAACCAGGTTGTGGTAGGGGAAATTGGCGGCGCCCGCGAAGTTGCGGGTGAGGCTGGCGATGACCGGGAGCGCTCCGGGCTCGGCGGCCGTCAGGTAAGCCTTCCAGTCGGTCGGCAGCGGCTTGGTCACCAGGCGCCCCCAGAGGATGCCACGCCGCCGCAGAGCCGCGATCAGGTCGGCAGGCATGCGGTCATCGCCCATGACCAGCGCCGCGCCGCCATCGGCCAGATGCTGCTCGACCGCATGCAGATCGGCGTCTCCCAGCGGGAAGATCGGGCCTGCGAGGATGAGCAGTGCATCGGCGGCGATATGCCCGCCGCGGGCGAGCTCGACATCCGCGACGGTGAAGCCGCCCAGCTCCAGGCTGCGCCGCAGGCGGCTGTCGCCATCCTGGTCGCCGCCGTCAGGGCGCAGTTCGCCGTGCCCCGAGAGGAAGACCGCATGGGGCGGGTGCTGATCGCGCAGGCTCAGGAGCGCGCCGCCGATCTCGCGCTGAAGCAGCTGGCGGGTGAGCAGGTTGAAGGGGATCTTGAAGGCGCGATCGCTGCCATCCGCGCTCGAGACCACGTAGATCGCCGGAGCGGCGGCCTCATGGTAGCGCTTGCTGAACTCGTCGAGGGCGACGCGATGGAGGGCGGGATCGATGTGCCGCACGCTCAGCGCGTGCGGATTCTCCTGCGCCATCTCGCGCAGGCCTTCGGCGCAGGGCTCCGCCATGGCCGCCACGCGCTCGTCCCAGATGGTCACCAGCTCGATCGGCGAGCGCTGGTCGGCGATGATTCGCACCAATGCGGGCGAGAGGGTGAAGCGGTGGTCGGCGCTCATGTCGGCGCGCAGGCCGAGCTTGTCGCAGGTGGCGACCACGATGGCCAGCAGCGCAAGCACGCTGACCGTGCGTCCGCCCAAGGAGCCGAGCCGCTTGAGCCATTGCAGCCGATGGAAGCGCATGATCGGGCGGTCGTCAGCCATGGATGCGCCTCGCGCACAGCGCTCCGTGTGCGAGCACCAGGCAGGCCGCCGTTCCGCAGACGAAGTAGGCGACATTGCCGAGGCGGATCTCGCCACGGAAGAAGGCGCCGACGCGGCTGCCCAGGCCGAGCGCATCGCTGATGCTGTGCACCACGCTGTCCTGGCCGGCGAGGCCGATGAGCAGCAGCACGGTGATCGCTCCGAAGCTCAAGACATAGGCGGCAACCGGGCTGTCCACCAGCAGGCTGATCCAGTTGCCCAGGGCGGCGAAGAAGGCGCATTCGAGCACCAGTCCGAGGTAGCCCGAGACCAGGTGGCCGTAATGCACCTGGCTGATGAACACCAGCACCAGGGGCTGGATGAGCGTCGCGGCGACCAGGGAGCAGAGCACCAGGAAGGAGGCGAGGAACTTGCCGATCACCAGCTGATGCTCCCGGATCGGCGCCGTCAGCAGCAGCTGCATCGTGCCCTGCACGCGCTCGGCGGCGAAGCTGGTCATGGTCACCGCCGGGGCCAGCAGGCAGAGGAAGAACACCCCCAGCTCCAGGGCATCGACGAACAGCGGCACCGGGGCGCCGGCCGTGCCGTGGACGCCGTAGAGGGTGTAGACGAACATGCCATTGGTCAGCATGGTCCAGCAGGCGAGCAGGAGCCAGGCGAGCGGGGTGGTGAAGGCGGCGATGAGATCGCGCCGGCAGATGGACCAGATCACTTCCATACGGCTGCGATGCTAGCGGACATGGTGCGTTTCGGCCAGCGCCAGGAGTCGGAGCAGTCGATCCGCCGGTCGCTATGCGCGCTCATGCGCGGACCAGCATCTTCTCGACCCAGCGGGAGATGAGGTCCTGCTCGAGGTTCACCGGCATCCCCGGACGCAGCGCCGCCAGGCTGGTCTTCTCCAGGGTATGGGGTATGATGGCGATGGAGCAGCGGCTGCCGCGGCAGTCCCAGGTGGTCAGGCTGACGCCGTCGACCGCCAGCGATCCCTTCTCCACCACCTGGACCGAACCGTCGTCCGGCAGGACGATGGTGAAGCGCTCGCTGGCGCCCTCCTTGCGGCGCTCGACCAGCCGGCCGACGCCATCGACATGGCCGGATACCAGGTGCCCGCCGAGGCGGCCACCGAAGGCCAGCGCACGCTCGAGGTTCACCAGCCTGCCGGCATGCCAGCCCGCGATGGTGCTCTTGCGCCTGGTCTCGGCGCTGACCTGGAAGTGCGCGATGCGCTGCTCCAGCCGGGCGACCGTCAGGCAGATGCCCGAGACGCAGATGCTGTCGCCCAGGATGGTGCCCTCGGCGAGCGGACCGAGGTCCAGCTCGAGCAGCGAATCCTCGACCCCGTGGCTGCAGGCCTGCACGGCGGTGCAATGCTCGATGATGCCGGTGAACATGCCTGGCATGTAAGCATGGCCGAGGCGGTGTACAAGTCGCTGCCCGGTACGGGTCTGGACAGTGGCATCGGTCGGCGACCTGGAGACGATGGCCAGGGTATGAGCGATCCTACCTGGCAGCCACGGCTGATCGCCGAGCATGGCAATGCCGCCGAGCTGGTGCTCTCCCGTGCCGCCCTGGTGGCAGGCAAGCTGGCCGATCCGCAGCGCGCCCTCGCCGACCTCAGGTCCTTCCTGCAGCTGTCGGCGGATGTGCGGGATACGGTGGCGCGGCTGCAGGCGGACCCGACCGCACTCGACCTGCTCATGCGCCTGGGCTCGGTGAGCCGCTACGGGCTCGATATCGCGCTGCGCAACCCCGAGCAGTTCTGGCAGATGGTCCGCGAACGGCAGTTCCGCCAGCTCTGGGGGCGTCGTCTGCTTGCCAGCCAGCTGCGCGCGGAGTTGATCGCCGGACTGCCGTTCGACCAGCAGTGCGCCTGCCTGGCGCGCTTCAAGCATCGCCACTTCCTGCGCATCATCGCCGGCGACATCAGCGGGGATCTCGGCTTCGATGGTTTGGTCGGGGAGCTCTCGGATGTCGTCGATGTCATCGCCGAATCGGCGCTGGAGCTGGCCGCCCAGGTGGTCATCGCCCGGCATCCCGAGCTCGCCACGCGCCAGAGCCAGGGTTTCGGCATGGTGGTCCTGGCGATGGGCAAGCTCGGAGCACGCGAGCTCAACTACAGCTCTGACATCGACCTCATCTTCATCTACCGGATGCAGGCCGACCAGCAGGGCGCCGAAGCGGGGACATACTGGCACGAATGCTACCAGCGCCTCGGTCAGGAGATCATCCGCATGCTCGAGACCCCCGGCGGCGGGGCTCACCTCTTCCGCGTCGATATGCGCCTGAGGCCCGAAGGCGACAAGGGCGAGCTGGCGCTGAGCCTGCGCGAGACCGTCGATTACTATTACAGCGTCGGCCGTCCGTGGGAGCGCCAGGCGATGATCAAGGCGCGGCCGATCGCCGGGGACTTCAGCCTCGGCGAACGCTTCATCGAGGAGCTGCGGCCCTGGGTCTTCCCCAAGGACCAGGAATGGGAAACGCTGGAGGAAGCGCGCAGCATGCGCCGGCGCATCGAGGAGCGGGCCCAGGAGGACAACATCAAGACTGGGGCCGGTGGCATCCGCGACATCGAATTCCTCGCCCAATTCTTCCAGCTCTCATTCGGGGGGCGCATACCGGAATTGCGTGAGCGCGCCACCTTGCCAACCATCCGCATGCTCAAGGATCGCGGCATCCTGCCCCGCCATCACGCCGGGCTGCTGGAGCAGCACTATTGCTTCCTGCGCATGATCGAGCACCGCCTGCAGATGTGGGAGGATCGCCAGGAGCACGAGCTGCCGCGCGCCGCGGCTGCGCGGCGCCTGCTGGCTGCGCGCTGCGGCTTCAGCGGTCCGGACGGACTGGCGCAGTTCGACGCCGTCCAATTGAGCGTGCGTGCCCAGGTGAGAAGCATCGTCGCGCGGCACTTCCTCGATACCACGCCGGAGCAGGATGCCATGCTCGCGTTGGTGGTCCAGGGCCAGGCGGATGAGCGCTTGGCCGGGAAGTACCTGGCGCCGCTCGGATTTCACGATCTCAGGCGCGCCTGTGCAAACCTCCGCCGGCTCAGCGACGAGCCGTTCTTCCTGCTCGCCCGCAGCCGTACCGAGCGCAGCCTGGTGCAGATCCTGCCGGTGCTGCTGCAGCTGCTCTCGCAGGCGCCGGATCCGGACCAGGCGCTCGAGAACCTGGTGCGCATCGTCTCCGCCGTCGGCGGCCGCTCCACCTTCTTCGCCCTGCTGAATGCCAATCGCCAGCTGCTCAATCTGTTCGCCGACATCGCCGGCTGGTCGAACTTTCTGGTCAGCCTGTTCCAGGATTTCCCCGGGCTCCCCGACGAGGTGATCGACCAGCTGAACCGCGCCCCCAAGCATCCCTCGGTGCTGCATCCCGAAGCTCGCTCGCTCATCCATGGCATCACCGCCATCGCCGAACCGCTGGCCTTCATGAAGGCGCGCGAGACCGCCGACATCGCCATCCGCGATCTCGATGGCCTGGCCCAGTCGGAGGTCGGGCAGCGGCTCAGCGGCCTGGCCTCGGCCATCCTCAGCGCGGTGCTCCAGCGCGTGGTCGCCGAGCGCGCCCGCCAATGGGGCATCCCCCAGGTAGCAGGCCGGCCGACGCGCTTCGCCGTGCTCGGCCTGGGCAAGCTCGGCAGCCATGAGCTGACCTACGCCTCGGACATGGATGTGATCTTCGTCTGCGATCCGGGTGGGATCTGCCCGCGAGCAACCCAGCACGATGGGGAGGAGTTCTGGACCAGGGTGGCGCAGTCGCTGATGGCGGCGCTGGGCGAGAATCGCATCTACGAGATCGATCCGCGCCTGCGCCCGTGGGGCAATCAGGGACCTCTGGTCGCCAACCTCCAGGCCTTGGCGGACTACTGGAGCCAGCCGCGCGATGTGTGGGAGCGCATGGCCATGCTGCGCATCTCGATCTTGTCCGGAGATCCTCGCCTGGGCGAACAGGCGCTGTCGCTGATCCGGGGCGCGGCCTTCTCGCAGCCGCTGCCAGGCGATGCGGCGCACCAGGTGCGCAGCATGCGCAGCCGGCTCGAGGAGAGCGTTGCCGGGCGCGACCATGTCAAGCGCGGCTGGGGCGGCTATGTGGACCACGAGTTCATTGCCGAATACTGCTGCCTGGGCCTGCCTCCCGGTGCGATGCCGATCGGTATCCCGATCGAGGACATGCTGCGCCAGCTCGGCAAGCTCGGCCGTCTGCCCGAGGAGGCGCCCACCAGCATGATCTCCGGCCTACGGGTGCTGCGCTTCGCCGAGGCGCGCATGCGCCTGAGTGCGGGCAACGCGGTCAGCAGCCTGCCGACCGAACCGGAGCCGCGGGCGCGCATGGCCCGCCGCTGCAGCTATCCGGACCTCGGCGCATTCGACCTCGCCCTGCACTTGGCGCGTGAGAATGCGCGCCGCTGGTTCTCGCGCCTGATCGTCTAGCCAGCTGCCAGCTCGTCGAGCCCGGTGACGGTGGCACTCGCCGACCGGGGCCGTATAACCGCCACCACGGCGATGGGCCGGGCCCGACGACGAGGAGCATGCGATGATCCAGCAACCTGCCGTGAACCTCCACCTCGTCCTGCTTGCATGCCTGGCCCTGTTCCAGCCGGCCCAGGCGGCGGACAGCGCCCCCTTCAAGGTGGCCCTCCTGCTCGCCGGGTCGGCAACCGATGGCGGATGGAACCAGCTCGCCAAGGATGGCATCGGGGCGCTCACCACCGAGCTCCACGCCAGCGTCTCGGTGATCCAGAAGGTCAGCGGCGACAAGGCTGGCGACGAACTGCGCGATTACGCCGCCGATGGCTATGACCTGGTCATCGCCCACGGCTACGAATTCCTCAATCCCACTGCTGAGGCAGCCAAGTCGTCGCCCAAGACGCGCTTCGCGGTCAGCGGCGCGGACCAGGCCAGGCCCGGGATCATCACCATCGACTTCGACCTCTCGCAGGCATCCTATCAGATCGGGATGCTCGCGGCCCGGCTGTCCAAGAGCGGCAGGATCGGCTTCATCGGCGGCGACAAGTTCCCCTCCGTGCTCGCCTGCTACCGCGGACTGTGCGCAGGAGCGCGCTCCATCCGTCCCGACATCATTGCCGTGGACGCCTATACCGGATGGGACCAGCCGGCCCGCTCCAAGGCCCAAGCAGAGGCCTTCTTCGCCCAGGGCGTCGATGTGATCTACCACGATGTCGATGCCGCCAGCCAAGGGGTGTTCGAAGCGGTCAAGGAGCGCAATGCCGCCAAGGGCCCGGGCGCGGCCTACGTCTTCGGTTCGGTTGCCGACCAGAACGCCAATCCCATCTGCCCGGAAGCGACCCCGGCGAGCGCGGTGATCCTGCTCGATCAAGTATTCCTGCGCGTAGCCCGTTCGGTCAAGGATGGCAGCTTCAGACCCGGGCTGGTGCGCGAGAACATCAGCGTCGGCACTTGCGTGCTCCATCTCAACCCGGCTGCGCTCGGGACGATCATCCCGCCGACCTGGCAGCAGGAGGTCGCCGAGGCGGGCAGGAGGCTTGCAGCGGGAGAGATCGTCATCCCAGAGCGCTGATCATGGATGGGAGCTCATCGCCGTTGCATCCGCCAGCGGGAGAAGCGACGCCGGACCGGCATCCGGCCGACCCCATCATCGCCATCGAGCATCTGAGCAAGAGCTTCGACGGGGTCAGTGCCCTGAGCGATGTATCGCTGACCTTCGGCGCCGGCGCGGTGCACGGCCTGCTGGGCGAGAATGGCGCCGGCAAGTCGACGCTGATGAACATCCTCTTCGGTCTCGAACGTGCCGACCGGGGCGTCATCCGCGTCGCTGGGAGGGCGGTTGTGATCGGCTCCTCGCGCCGCGCGCAGGAGCTCGGCATCGGGATGGTCCACCAGCATTTCAAGCTCGTTCCCAGCTTCAGCGTGAGCGACAACCTGGCCCTCGCCCTGGCGCCAGGCCTTGGCCTGATCGATCTGCCGCGCTTGCATGCCCGCATCGCCGACCAGGCCGCCAGGTTGGGCTGGACCATCGATTTCGCCGCCCCGGTGCGCAGCCTGTCGGTCGGCGAACAGCAGCGCATCGAGATCCTCAAGGCGCTGACCGCCGGCCCCGCCGCCAGCCTCGGGCGCGGCATCCTCATCCTCGACGAGCCGACCGCGGTGCTCAGCCCGGGCGAGGTCGACGACTTCCTCGCCGCCGTGCGCGCGCTTGCCGCCGCCGGAACGACCGTGCTGCTGATCTCGCACAAGCTCCATGAGGTCGAGCGCTGCTGCGACACCATCACCATCCTGCGCCGGGGGCTGGTGGTGCATAGCGGCCCTGCCCGGTCCATCAGCCGGGAGCAGATGGCCGCCCAGCTCATCGGTGGTCAGCTCCCGCCCGACTCCCTGCCAGCGCGCGCATCATCCCCGCCAGGGCCTGCGCGCATCTCCATCGATGGCCTGGTGGTGGAGCGGCCCGGTGGGCTGCGCCTGCTGGATGGTGCGAGCGTGCAGGTCGCGAGTGGCGAAATCGTCGGCATCGCCGGCATCGACGGCAACGGCCAGGCCGAACTCGCCCAGGTGATCTTGGGGCTGCTGCCCGCCAGCTCCGGCACCGTCAGCCTAGCCGGCGGTCTCGACCAGCTCGGCGTCATCCCCGATGATCGCCACGCGCAGGCCCTGGTGCTGCCGCTGTCGCTGACCGAGAACCTGGCGCTGCGCACCTACAAGCGGCCGCCCCTGGCATGGGCCGGCTGGCTGCGTCTGCAGGCGTGGCGTGAGCAGGCCCAGCGCCTGGCGAGCCGCTATGATGTGCGCGCCGCATCCCTCGCCCAGAGCGTCGAGGAGCTTTCGGGCGGCAATCAGCAGAAGCTGGTGGTCGCACGCGAACTCAGCCGCAAGCCGGCGATGATCCTGGCGATCAACCCGACCCGTGGCCTCGACATCCGCGCGACCAGCGCTGTGCTGGGCCACCTGCTCGAGGCGCGCGCTGGCGGCGCGGGAGTGCTGCTCATCCACAGCGATCTCGACGAACTGCTCGCGGTCAGCGATCGCGTGCTGGTGCTGCATGGCGGGCGGCTGACCCCCAGCCGTTGGCCATCATCGTCACGCGAGGCAATCGGCCGCATGATGCTCGGGTTGGCGGAGGGGGCGGCATGAGCGCGCGTCTCCTCGCCAGCTCGGCCCTGCTGACCGCAGGTGCGGTGGCCGTGCCGCTGATACTGGTGCTCGGCGGCCTGGCCCTCTTCGGCTTCCCCGCCTCCGAGGTCGTGGCGGTCTGGACCCATGGCGCGCTCGGCAGCCCGGTGCGCATCGCCCTCAGCCTCCAGGAGGCCACACCGCTGCTGCTCACCGGTCTGGCGGCTGCGGTGGCCTTCCGCGCCGGGGTGCTGAACATCGGAGCGGAGGGGCAGTACCTGGTCGGCTCCCTGGCGGTGGTGGCGCTTACCACCCGATGGTACGCAGCTATCGCATGGGCGGGAAGCGGATTGGCAATGGCCTTCGCCGTGATCGCCGGGATGGCGGCCGGCGCTCTCTGGGCGTTGATCGCCAGCCTGTTCGATCGCTGGCGCGGCGTGCCAATCGTGCTGTCGACCATCCTGCTGAACTTCATCGCCTGGTCGCTCATCGGTGCGGCCGTCGAAGGCCCGCTGCGCGATCTGGCGACCACCGCGCCGGAGACCGCCCTGATCGGCGACCAACTGCATCTGCCGGTCCTGGTCGCCGGCAGCAAGCTGCACCTGGGAGCACTGGTGGCGCTGGCCCTCGCCCTGGTGCTGGCGGTGATCCAGCGCCAGAGCGTGCTCGGGTTCGAGATGCGCGTCTCCGGCCTCAATCCGCAGGTCGCCCGCCTGATGGGCATGCCGGTGGAGGCCAGGCAGGTCCAGATCATGGCCATCAGCGGCGGGCTCGCGGGGCTGGCGGGAGGGCTGCAGGTGATGGGCGTGACCTACTTCATGACCAGCTCGACCGCCAGCTATGGCTATGCCGGCATCGCCGTGGCCCTGCTCGGACGGCTGCACCCGCTCGGGGTGGTCGCAGCGGCGGTGTTCTTCGGCATGCTGGACACCGGCACGCGCAACCTGGAGAAGCACCTGGCCATCCCCCATGACCTCGGCGACCTGGCCAAGGGCCTGATCCTGATCGCGGTGCTGGTGTCGACCGTGGTAGCGGCCCGTCTGCGCCGGCGGCTGTGGCAGAGCGCGTCAGCGCAAGCCGTTCCGGTCGAGGGGCAGCAGCATGCTTGACCTGGCGCTCGATCAGATCGGCCGTGCAGCAGTCACCGCCTCGGTGCCGCTGGTGCTGGCTGGTTGTGGCGAGCTGGTGGCTGAGCGCGCGGGAGTGATCAACATCGGCATCGAAGGCCTGATGCTGTGCGGCTGCATCAGCGGCTTCGCCGTCACCGTGGCCACCGGCAGCTGCTGGCTCGGGTTGGCTGGCGCGCTCGCAGCAGGTGTCGCCTTCGCTGCGCTCTTCGCGGTGTGCACGGTCTATCTTCGTGTCGACCAGATCGTCGCCGGGATGGCGATCAACCTGCTCGCCGTCGGCTTCAGCGGCACCATCTGGCAGGTGCTGCAGAACCATCCGCAACTGCGCATCGGCGATGGCCAGGGCTTCGAGCGCGGCTGCCTTCCGGGAAGCATTGATCTGATCGCCATCCCCGTGCTCGGTCCGCTGCTGTTCGACCAGTATGGATTGTGCTATGCGACCATGGGGCTCGCCTGTGCCCTGCACTGGGCCCTGGCGAGAACGCGCGCCGGTATCGTCATCCGCGCCCTGGGCGAGGCGCCGGACGCCTGTGCCGCCCAGGGCTTCGACGTGCTCCGCTGGCGCATGCTCTGCCTGCTATTCGCCGGCGCCTGCTGCGGGCTGGCCGGCGCCTACCTGAGCATCATGCGCACCCACAGCTTCGTCACCTTGATGACGGGAGGCAAAGGCTTCGTCGTCCTCGCGCTGGTCATCTTTGGGCGCTGGAGCGTCGGCGGACTGGTCCTCGGGAGCCTGTGCTTCGGCCTGCTCGACAGCCTCCAGGAGAGCCTTCAGGGCAGTGGCTGGAACCATCTGCTGCCGTACCAGGCGCTGCAGGTCCTGCCGTATGCGGTCGCACTCATTGCGCTTGCGGCTCTCGGTCGCGGGGGGGCTGCTCCGGCCCAGCTCGGGCAGCCCTGGCCCAGGAGGACCTGAGCATCGTCCCGAGCGGTGGGTTTAGCGATAATCCTTTGCTTTCCAGGGATTTCCGGCGATGACCAGAAGCCCTATTGCGAGCCGCCATGAGCGATCAGCCCCCCGAGTCCGCCCCCGCCACCCTGGGCGAAGGTTTCAACGTCTTCGGCCTGAAGCAGGAGCTGATGCGAGCCATCAGCGAGGCCGGCTTCACCATCCCCAGCCCGATCCAGGCGCTCGCCATCCCGGCCGTCCTGAGCGGACGCGATCTGATCGCCCAGGCCCAGACCGGCACCGGCAAGACCGCCGCCTTCGGCCTGCCGGCAATGAACCGCATCCTCGCCGGCGCCGGCAATGGCATCGAGATCCTGGTCATCACCCCGACCCGCGAGCTGGCGGCGCAGGTCAGCGAGGAACTCTACAAGCTCGGCCGCTACGCCAACGTCCGCACGGTGGCCGTTTACGGCGGCCAGTCATCGCGCCGCCAGGTGGAGATGGTGGAGCGCGGGGCCAATGTCGTGGTCGCCACTCCCGGCCGCCTCCTCGACCTGCTGACCTCCGGTCGGATCAGGAAGTTCCAGCCGCGTACGGTGGTGCTCGATGAGGCCGACGAGATGCTCGACATGGGTTTCGCCGAGGATATCGAGGCGATCTTCACCCATCTGCCGGCCAAACGGCAGACCCTGCTGTTCTCCGCCACCATGCCGCCAGCGATCCGCAAGCTCGCCGCCCGCATTCTCACCGATCCCCAGACCATCGATCTGACCTCGACCGCCGAGTTCAAGACCGATGTCGAGCAGTTCTTCTACGTCATCGAGGAATCGGAGCGCGCAGCCGCCGTCTCCCGCCTCATCGATTCCGAGGAGCCAGGCAAGGCAATCGTCTTCTGCCGCACCAAGCGCGAGACTGAGGCATTGTGCACCACCCTGGTGGCGCGTGGCCTGGCCGCCCGCTCCCTGCACGGCGATATCGAGCAGGATCAGCGCCAGATCGCGATCGCAGCCTTCAAGAAGGGTGCGATCGACATCCTGGTCGCGACCGACGTCGCCGCCCGCGGGCTGGATGTCACGGATGTCACCCACGTGTTCAATTACCACATGCCCTTCGATCAGGAGAGCTATGTGCATCGCATCGGGCGCACCGGCCGCGCAGGACGCAAGGGCAAGGCCATCACCCTGGTCACCGCCTACGAATTCGGCAAGCTGCGGCGCATCCAGCACGCCATCAAGGCCTCGTTCATCCATGGCGAGATCCCCTCGATTGCCGATGTGCACCGGCGCCATGACGCCAAGCTGATCAAGGCCCTGTGCAAGCAGACCGTGCACGACGGGGTGGTCGACATCCTCGCCCAGATCAATGAGGAGATGGATATCGGCGAGGCCGCGTGCAAGCTCCTCTCGATGCTGATCGAGCGGCGCGCGGTGAGCGGTCCCGATCGTATCGGCTTGTCCGGCAAGCGCCTGGAATCGGTCCTCGGTCGCGGACGACGTAGCGAGAATGCCGGCTACCGCCAGAGCACTTCGGGCGAGCGCCGCCGTCGCCCTGACGAGCGCGGGCGCGATGACCAGCGGCCGCCGGCAGCACCTCGCCCTCAGGGCGACGAGGCGGGTTTCAGGCGCGTCCGCCCCGACCGTCCGGCCCGTCCAGAGACGGGGGAGGGCCAATTCTGGGACGGCAAGCAATGGGTGCGTGGCCGGGGCAAGCGCGCACCCGGCTAGCCGAGCGGTCTGCTTCCAGCTGCATTGCGCCGGGAACCTGGCATACTGCCGGCGGGCGGGCGGTGCGCCCACCTTGCGCAGGCACCTGATGGGGAGCATCCATGGACATCCGCAAGGCCATCACCACGCGATGGCAGCGGCTCAAGAGTGGTGCCAGGTCGATGACCTCCGTCGATGTCACGGTACCGGGCCATCCGGTCGTCCCCCTCGAGGAGACCACCCCGACCACGGGAGCGAGGACGCAGCCGGGGGAGGGAGCGCCCCGGACTGCCCGCAGCGGCCTGGGCGACCTGGTGCATGCCAGCTGGAACGCCTTCTTCGCGCGCTTCCGCGACGATGAACGGGAATTCGAGCTGCCCAACTACCTCGAGGCGTCGAACGGCGTGCGGGAGCAGCTGGCCCTTCTCGGTCCAGAGCGCACCCCCGACTATGCCACCTGCAGGATCATGCTCGACCTGCTGATGCGGTTCGAGGAGAGCCGCCGCAGGGATTTCAACGACCGCCTCGACGAGCTGATGGCCTCCTGCCAGCAGCTGCGTGCGCAGCTGGATGTCAGCGAATTGTCGAAATGCTACCAGGAGGATGAGCTGGTGAACTGCCTGCGCATCCTCAGGCAGGAGTTCGCCAACCGCAAGCTCGCCCTGCCGCCCGGCCCCGATGGCCTGCCGGCACGGGCGCAGGACCTCCTGCGCCACCTGTTAGCGCTGCTCAAGGGGGCGGCGGCCACCGTCGCCACTTCAGCTTCGCCAGCGGTCGGCGACGGGGCGGTGGGCACGCCGGCTGCCAGCGCGGTCGACGAGCATGCCGGCCAATCGGTCGACATCCATGCGCGTGACAGCCTAGACTGGACCAAGCTGCACTCTGCCGCCTTCTATGGCCGCATCGAGCTGGTCGAGCTGCTGCTCAATCAGGGCGCCGACATCAATGCCCGGGCAAAGGATGGCGTCTCGCCCCTGCACCTGGCGATCAAGAAGGGGCATGTGAAGGTGGCCCAGCTGCTATTCGCCAAGGGGGCGAACCTCAACGCCAAGGACAATCAGGGAAACACCCCGCTGCACATCGCTGCCGACTCATTCTCCAGCCCCGGCATCGAATCCCTGGCGCGGATGGGGGCATCGGTCAACGTCACCAACGGCGATGGCTGGACGCCGCTGCATCTCGCCGCCAACCGCGGCAAGCAGGAGGTCATCGACCTGCTGATCTCAATGGGCGCCACCCTCAACGCCGAAGCCAACAATGGCTGGACGCCGTTGAAGGTCGCGGTCAATTGCGGGCATCTCCTGGTCGCCGAGCGCCTGCGGCAGTACGGGGGCAGGCAGTGATCGCGCGCCCGCAAGCCGCGGCCCTGCCCTGGGATCGCCGCTAGCCCTGCTCGAGCGAACGCCGGTTCTCCTCCTGCTGGCGCTGGCGGATGATGTCGGTCACCATGATCGCGGTATAGCTCGAATCGTCATGGTTGTGGCGGCGGCCGCGCTGGGAGCCGAACAGGGCATCCAGGACCGCGCTGAGCTGGTGCTGGCTGAAGGGCTTGGCGAGGAATCGCGTGCGCCGGTCGAGGAGATCCCGCGAGATGTTGTCCGCGTTGATCATGCCGCTCACCAGCACTACCGGCAGGCGATCGCCTTTTTCGCGCAGCGCCTGCAGGATGGTCAGGCCATCGCGATCTGGCATGCGGCAGTCCACCACCAGGGCGCACAGGGAATCGCGCTCCTGGTCGAGGATGGCCTGGCAATGCACCCCGCCGGATGCCTGCTTGCAGGAATAGCCAAGGGAGGAGAGGGTCTCGACAGTGATCTCGCGGACCAGTTCGTCATCATCGGCGACCAGGATGAACTGGTTGCCGATGACCTGGGAGTCCGCCTTGACATGCTCCGTGACCGAGGTGCTGGCGGTCCGACAAGGGGTCAGAGCAATGGTGAAGGTGGTGCCGTGGCCGGGCTGCGATTCGCAGCTGATCGTCCCGCCCACTCCCTGGATGATGCCCTGGACTGCGGCCAGGCCGAGGCCGTGGCCGTTCTCCTTGGTGGTGTAGTAGGGTTCGAAGATGCGGGCGATGGTCGATTGGTCCATGCCGCAGCCCTGGTCGCTGACCCGCAGCAGCACCACCTCGCTGTCGCAGCCAATGGTAATGGTGACCACCCCGGGGGAGCCCTGGTAGCTCTCCGCGGCATTGACGATGAGATTGACCGCGACCTGCTGGAACTGAGCCGGATCGAACATCACTGCGGGGATCGTCTGCAAGATCTTGACCACCGTGCTGACGTTGTCCGGCAGTGCATGCTTGACCAGCGCATCGATTTGGGTGATCTCCTCTTCGAGGTTGAGGGGCCGGCTCTCGATCGTGCCGCGGCCGGCATAGGCGAGGATCTGCCGCACCAGACCCGAGGCGCGATCGACCGCCTGGAACAGGCGGTCGAGACGGTGCTTGCCTGTCGCCGGCATCAGAGGCGCGATCAGCTCGGCATTGCCGCGGATGGCGCTGAGGATGTTGTTGAAGTCGTGGGCTACGCCGCTGGCGAGCAGGCCGAGGCTCTCATGGCGCTGGGCGAGCTGGAGCTGCTGCTGCAGGTTCTGGCGATCGCTTTCAGCCTGGGCTTCCGCCGACAGATCGAGGAGTATGCCATCGAAGAACAGGCCGCGCTCGGTACGGGTCGGGGTGGCGTGCATCATCAGGTGGCGGTAATGCTCATGCCGGGGGTGTCGCAGGCGGAAACGGCAGCGCAGGGGCTGCAGGCTCTCCGAAGATTTGCGCAGCTCGGACTCCAGGCGGCCGCGATCTTCGGCATGGATCTGCGCGAACAGGTGATCGATGTCCTCCTGGTAATAGGTCAGCTGGTGGCCGAAGATGTCCACGATCGAGCGGCTGGCCATATCCAGGAACGGGCGATCGCCAGGGAGCATGCGCATGCGGAAGGCGACATAGCCGTCGGCGGCATTGACCAGGTTCTGGTAATGCGCCTTGCTCTCGCTCAGGGAGCGGCTGTGCCTGCGCGAGACCAGGGCGAAGGCGATCAGCGCGAGCGTGCCTGCGATCATGCCGACGGCCAGCCAGGCCATCAGGCGATCGTCATTGGTGGGCGTCTGGTAGATCAGCCCGGTCGGCACCTGTCCGGGCAATCCTGCATCGCCGAGCAGCGCTGCGATCCTCTGCAGCCGGTCGATGCTGATGTCACCGATCGGAAAGCGGTCGGGATCGATGGCATCGTAGGTGGCCGCAGCCTCGTCGAGCAGGTGGGTGCGGGTGTTCTCTTGGCCCTTGGTAGGGCGATCGGCGAGGATGTGCTCGATGATCTCGTCCTGGTGCACCAGGGCGTAAGCCCATCCCAGCAGGCTGGCCCTGCGGAAGCCATCGACGAGGGCGGAATCCTGGCGGTACAGCTGGCCACGGCAGAGCAGCACATCGCCAGGAAAGGCCTTCGGGCGCGGCAGCAGCCGGAGCGCGCGCGTTTCGATGCCCATGCGGTGCAGCCGCTGCCCCTCATTGGTGGAATAGCCGGCGATCAACGACAGTTCGCCCTTGGCGAAGCGCTCGAGGTCGTCCTGCTGCCGGGTGCGGGTGAAGAATGTGGTGGGATCGACACCGCACTGCTTGAGGCCCAGCCACAGCTCGGTCTGGGTCGAGCAGAGCGTGCCGGCCATGCGCTCCTTGGGCAGGTCGATGATGTCCTGGATGGTGACGTACGGGCTGTCGGCATGGACGATCAGGCTGAAGGGGCTGCGCTGGAAGAGCACCGCCACCAGGAAGAGATCGCGGCCGTCCTGCCATTCGATGAACGGTACTTTGCCGCTGACCGCGAAGTCGGCCTGGTTCGCCAGCACGGCAGCCATGGCATCGAGGCCCGGGCGATATTCCTCGATGCTGACCTGCAGCCCTTCGTCGCGGTAATAGCCCTTGATGTCGGCGGCGTAGAAGCCGGCGAACTGGAACTGGTGGTAGTAGTCGAGCTGCAGCCTCACCGGGCGGAGGTCGGCGGCGGCCAACTGGCCGAAGAGCAGGGTGCACAACATCACGGCTGCCCAGGCGCAGCACGTGCCATTCCTGCGATTTTGTAATGCCGGGTGCATCCCTGGGACAGTATGCGTCATCAGGATCGACTTGCCAAGAGCGTATCTGATTGCGGACGCAAGCCCGCGGCACGCCCAGGATCAGCTTCCTGATGGCAGGCCGGGGGGCCGGTAGGCCGAGAAGGCGCCGGAGGCGAGCTGGGCATGCACCAGCACCATGGCCGCGGCATTGGCGAGGTTGTACGAGCGGATGCTACCCAGTATCGGCAGATGGATGCTGCGTTGGCGCCAGCGCTCGTGCCAGTCAGCCGGCAGGCCGCGGACCTCGTTGCCGAGGATGATCACCTCATCGGCGTGGTAATCCGGCTGATCGAAGCGCAGCTCGCCGTACTTGCTGACCAGCCATGGCAGCCGTGTGCCGAGCCAGCCGAGGAAATGCTCGGGCGAGGGGTGGAGGGTCCAGGTCAGATGGGGCCAGTAATCCAGACCCGCCCGACGCAGCGCCTTCTCGCTGAAATCGAAGGCGCATGGGCCGATGATATGCAGTTCGGTCGCGAGCCCGACGCACAGCCTGCCGATATTGCCGGTATTGCCTGGTATCTGCGGCTGGTAGAGGGCGAGATGCATGGCTGTGGTTCCGGCCGATGGGCGTCAGGCTCAGGTCGCCTGGCGTTTCACATGCGGCTGAAGTCGCCGTGCACGGCGACCGGGAGCCCCGCCGGCAGCGGGGGGTTGCCGGGCCTCATCAGCAGCACCGCGTTCAGGCCTGCAGTTCGCGCGGCCTCGGCCTCTTTGAGCACGTCGGTGCAGAAGGTGACGCTCCCGGGCGGCCTTCCCCAGGCGGAGCAGATGGTGAGATAGCTAGCCGGGGACTGCTTCGCCCCGCTGGTGGTATCATAGTGGCCGCTGATGAAGGGCGTCAGATCGCCAGCGATGCTATGGCGGAAGAGCAGCTGCTGGGCCAGCACGCTGCCCGAACTGTAGATGGCGATCGGCCGCTTGGCTCCCGACCAGGCGGCGAAGGCGGCGGGGACATCGGGATAGACGTGACCCTTGATCTCGCCGGATTCGTAGCCGTGACGCCACACCAGTCCCTGCAGCGTCTTGAGCCCGGGGGCCTTGACGTCGGCGGCCATCTGACGGCGAGTGACGGTGATCACCGCGTCGGTGCGCGGGAGCCGGCGTTCATCATCGCTGGCATCCTGCAGCACCAGGTCCATGGCCTGGCCCACCTCGCTGGTGGCGGCATGGGCGGTGACGAAGGCGGGGATGGCGCGCTTGGCGTACGGGAACAGCACATCATAGACGAAGCTGATCGCGGTGGTGGTCCCCTCGATGTCGAGCAGGAGGCAGCTATCTGGCATGGGCGGTCCTTGGGAGTGGCCCCGGGTCTGAGGGGGGGTTGTGCCGCGCCGCGCCCTGCTGTCCAGCCGTTGCTGGCCTGGGGCGGTACGTTGCGGATGCCTCAGCGCCAGCGGACGATGAGGATCTCGTTGGCGGAGGCGTCGATCTCGAAGCCATCCCCTTCGGCGGTGGCCGGCAGGGCGTCGAGGGCTTTGCCGCTGGCATCGACCCGCCAGGCTTCTCGGATGGACGGTCCGCCGCTGGTCAGCGAGAGCGTGGCGCGCGCCCGCCGGCCCTCGCTCTCGGCCAGCAGCAGCTCGCCTGCCCAACCGTTGGGCCTGCTCGTCCACCACGGCACCAGATGGTCGGCGCCTTGAAGGCGGAACGCGCCGGGCAGGGCGGCCTCGCCGGTGAACGAGCGGCCGGGCACGGCCAGTGACAGGGCCGTGCGCGCGGGTGAGAAGGGGGTGCCCGCCTGGTCGTCGACAAAAAGGGCGTAGGAGGTCGCGCGATCCACCTGCACGAACAGATGACCGGCGTGCGCGGCGAGCGACAGCGCTCGCCCTGCGCACACCGCCAGGCCCTGGCCCGCCGCTTCGGCGAGCAGCGCCCAGCGCACCGCCCGCTGGGCCGCAGCCCGGGGGCTGAGCACACTGGCTGACTGCTCGACCTGCCAGCCCGCCAGCTCGCCGCCGACACGCAGGCTGGCTCCGCGATAGGTGGTGGGATGGTCGAGCACCAGATCGTCCGAGCCATGCCAGCTGGCCGACACCCGCAGCACCTGCTCATGGGCATGCAGCGTGTAGATGATGTGCAGCGACCCCTCGCGCCCGCTGCGGCTGACCGCCACGCGCGCCCGCACCGGCCCTACCTCGAGGACGGTGGTCGCCGCGCTGGCGGACAGCGGCAGGCCGTCCACCAGCGGATGGAGGGCTGGCGCTGAGAGCGAACAGAATCGTCCAGCGCAGCAGAAGCGCACCAGTTGACCGAGCGGGTCGAGCTCGGCGCGCACCAGGCCATTGTCGAGCACTGTCCTGCTGACCTCCCAATGGCTTCCTGCCACCGGATCGGCAAGGGGCGTGAAGCGGCTGCACTCGAGGGCGTCGAGGCGCAGCTCGGTGAGCAATTCGCGTCCAATGGGCCCTTCTACCACCTGCACCGGATGACGGGCGCCGCGATGGTCCTCGATCCCCCAGGGCGGGGTACCCTTGGGCATGGGCAGCGAGGCGACCAGGTGGCGGGTGAAGGGCAATGGATTCCAGGCGCCCAGCTGGGTGCCGTCGCCGCTGGCGGCATGGGCGGCCATCGGCGGCATGCGCGCCGGGCGTCCGACGCCGGCCGCCGCGAGGATGTGCGGCCAGGAGGCGCCACCGCCCTGGCTGCAGATGTCATTGGCATCCTCTAGGCGGGCCAGATCGATGAGCGCGGCGATCGCCAGCGGTTCGGCTGCCGCGTCCGGGGAGCGGCTGGGCAGGTGCCCGTAGTGGAGGGGCAATTCGGCGTCCAGCGGCGTATCCGCCTCGCCGACCACCACGCGACCGCCCCCGCAGCCTTCCCAGCGGAAGGCTCCCGGGATCGGCGGCTGCTCGAGAGTGAGATGGGTGATGCCGCCGAGGCGCAGCAGGTCCGGCAGGCTGCCATTGCCGGGTGGCAGATCGGATAGGCTGATCGCCGTCGTGCCCTCTTCGCGGGTCTGTGCCAGCCAGCGAACGGCCAGGATCGCCGGGGGCAGGGTGCGATCGCTGAGGAGGGGGAAGGCGGTCACGGCGCTCATACCCAAGGATACCCCCGTTCCTCGTCCGCGCGACCTGCAGCATCCTGCGGGCAGGATGCCGCATCAGGCCGGCCGCATGCCCTTTTCTTGGCTTGACAGACGTCGAGAGCTCAGCGTAATTAGCTCAATGGCAGCTGTCCGAGATACTCTGACGTTCCTAGGCCAGTGTGCGACGCGTTTTCGCCAGACTGGCGCAGTGGTGCCCAGCGGCGGGACATTGGCGCGTGCCATGGTCAATGCCATCGGGCCGCTTGACGATGATGCGGTGGTCATCGAGCTGGGACCCGGCACCGGGGTGTTCACCCGCGAAGTGGCGCATCGCTATCCCGCCAATCCGCTGGTGGCGGTGGAGTTCAACCAGGTGTTCGCCGAGAGCCTGCGTTGCGGCATGCCGAAGGTCAGGGTGGTCGAGGGCTGCGCCTCTCGGCTGATCGGCCATCTCGATCAGCTGGGCATCGATCCGGCCAGGGTCGGGGCGGTCATCAGCGGCCTGCCGGTGCTGAGCCTGCAGCGCGGATTGTCTTCCGCCATCTTCTCGGCCATCGCCGAAGTCCTGACTCCAGGCCGACCCTACATCCAATTCACCTATTCGCGGCGTGCCTGGCGGCGCTTCGATCTGCCTGGGCTGCGCTTGGAGCGCACCCTGGCGGTATGGTTCAACATGCCACCGGCCAACGTCATGACCTTCAGGCGCGTCGGGGCGGCGTCGCCGATCACCGTCGGCGACTAGCCTGGCGCGCTGCCTGCAGTGCCGAGCAGCGCCGCAGCGCTCGCCTGGAAGGCCTGCTGCCGAGCCATCCAGCTGACGCGTGCGGCAGCGAGCCGTTCCCCGAGTGCTGTCAACCCCAGCTTCCCGGTGCTGCCGAGGTGGGTGCGCTCGCGTAGCGTCTGCTCATGGTCACGCACCTGGACGCGCTCGAGATGGTTGCCGACCTCGCGGTAGGCATCGCGGAAGGCCATGCCGGTGTCGCGTACCAGGCGGTAAGCCTCGTCGGTGGCATAGATGTCGGCGCTCAGGGCCGCCTCGATGCGCGCACGCACCGGCTCCAGCGTCGGGATGGCGGCACCCACCACCGCCAGGCATTCGCGGCCGAGCCGGAGTCCATCCATGCACAGACCCTTGGTGTCCTGCAGATCGCGGCTGTAGCCGGACGGCAGGCCGATGGTGATCGCAGCCAGGCCGGTGCGCAGCCCGAGGAAGCGTGCGGCGCGCGCCCGCAAGAGCTCGAACAGATCGAGGTTGCGCTTCTGCGGCATGATGCTCGAACCGGTGGTGAATCCGGGAGCGATGCGGAAGAAGCCGCATTCGGCGCTGGTGAAGAACACCAGGTCGGCTGCCAGCCGGCTGAGATCGCCCATCACCGCACCGAGCGCATCCAGGCAGGCGGTCTCGACCTTGCCGCGCGAGTTGGCATCGGCCATGGCGATCCCGCCGAAGCGTGCGAAGCCGAGCAGCGAAGCGGCATAGGCGCGGTCCAGAGGCAGGCCGACGCCATAGCTCGCGCCCGATCCGAGGGGGCAGGAATCGCTGAACTGATAAGCGGCCTCGATCAGGATCAGGTTGTCGACCAGGCCCTGCGCATGCGCACCGAAGAACATCCCCACGCTCGAGGGCATGGCGCGTTGGAGATGGGTGTAGCCGGGCAAGGGGTGGAATTCGTAGGTCGTCGCCCGCTCGAGCAGCGTGGTCGCGGCGGCGCATACGGCAAGCGCGATGCCAGCAAGCTCCTGCTTCTGCCACAGGCGCAGGGCGGTGAGCACCTGGTCGTTGCGGCTCCGCCCGGTGTGCAGCCGTTTTGCAGGATCCCCCAGCCGTTCGCTCAGCAGCGCCTCGACCTTGCTGTGCACGTCCTCATCGCCGGCCTCGACGGTCCATGAACCGGCGATGAACTGGCGATGCAGCTCCGCGAGCCCGCGCACCAGGAGCTCCACCTCGTCGACCTTGAGCATGCCGATGCGTCCGAGCATGCGCGCATGCGCGATCGAGCCGAGGATGTCGAACGGTGCGAGGCAGCGATCGTAGAGGTAGTCGTCGCCGACGGTGAAGGCATGGACGAGGGCATTGGTCTCGTCACCACCTTTGCTCCAGATAGCCATGATGCCCGATCCTGCCGGTGGGGTGGCGATTCGGCGCGGAGCGCAGCGACGGGCGGGAGTGCCCACCGCGGCCCGACGACCGCACGAGCGGGAGCATAGAGGAGCCGGGGGAAAGACTAGCCCCGAGCGCGATCCTCGTCCGCAGGGGCGGTGCACGCACTTGGGGCGGGCAGGGGAGGGCGTAGGCTCCGCGCATGTCTGCCCGCCTCGGCATCCTGCTCTCCGGTTCCGGCTCCACCTATGCCAATCTCGTCGCGGCGCTGGCCGGCAGTGGGGCCGAGATCGAGATCGCAGTGGTAGTTTCCTCGCGCGTGGATGCGCCCGGTGTGGGCCGTGCGAAGGCCTTCGCTCACCCGGTGGTCATCGCCAGCGAGCCCGCCGCCGTGACCGCGGCTCTGGCCCAGCATCGCGCCGAATTCGTGGCGATGTGCGGCTGGATGCGCTATTGGGATCCGCCCCCGGACTTCGCCGGCAAGGTGTTCAACATCCACCCCAGCCTGCTGCCCGCATTCGGCGGACGGGGCATGTATGGCATCCATGTGCACCGCGCGGTGCTCGCGGCGGGTAACCGCATCAGCGGCTGCACCGTCCACCTGGTCGCGGGCGGCTACGACAGCGGGCCGGTGCTCGCCCAGGTCCAGGTGCCGGTGCTGCCGGGTGATACGGCAGAGCGGCTGCAGGAGCGGGTCCAGGCTGCTGAACGCGAGCTCTATCCCCGGGTACTGATCGCCGCCATGGCAGGGAAAGGCAGCTGAATGCCCGGACTGGGCAGGCCCCAGGCACCACTTGTGCGGCCCGGCGAATCGACCATGGTGTTGCGCCATGCCAGAAGTGACCCTCGATCATCGCCAGCTGGAAGACTATCTGCCCCATCGCGGGGCCAATCTCATGGCTGATCAGGTGGTCATGAATGCCGAACGCACCCAATCGCGCTCGGTGACGCGCATCACTCGCAACGATCCGCGCGGTCGGGAGATCTTCGGACGCACCGGCCCCGGGGGTACGATCCTGTGGTATGAGCCTTTCCTGGCCGAGCTTATGGCGGTGACGGGGGTGCCGCTGCTGCGCGACCGCCTGTGCAAGCAGGGCCAGGTCGCGGTCTTCAGCATGATCAGCCGGATCTGCTTCGAGCGTCCGGTCCAGCTCTACGGCGAGGTCATCGGCCACGCCTCCATCACCCGCGATCGCAGCGGCTTCACCGTCTTCAGCACCTATGCCACGATCGATGGCCAGAAGGTGCTGGAGACCGAGGTCATGTCTGGCTCCGCCAGCCTGGCGCAGGTCGGTTCGTCGCCGATCAGGCCCCTGGTCTCGGCTCGTGGCGGCCATGCGGTCGAGCCCGGGCCGTTCGCCTGGAAGGGCCCGAGCCTGCGCTTCCTGGACAGCGTGATCGAGAGCGATGCGGCCAGCGGCCACCTGGTCGGCACCTACCACTATCCCCACGACCACAGCTTCGTTCCCGGCCATTTCCCGGGAACCGCCTTGATGATGGGTGTCACCCAATGGGCGATGGTCGCCGATGCCGCCTGGCAGGCTCGCACCGCCTTCGGCTACACCGGCGGGGTCATCGCCCAGGGCGTGGTCCGGCGCCAGGACGGCTCCGAGATCATCGATGTGCGCGATCTCCACCTGGCGGTCGATGGCGGCCTGCCACGCATCGCCTCGACCAAGCGGCTCGCGTTCCGGGAGCCGATGCGGCCAGGCGATGGCGTGCTGGTCGAGGTGACGGTCAAACCCTTGTGACGCAGCCGATTCTGCGCGCCCCTTTGCAGCCCCATTCCCGCGATTAAGCTGAGCAACGATGGAACCACCGCCAGGCCAAGCCGTCGACGAGGTACTGGTCGGACAGTGCCAGGCAGGCGACTTCTCGGCCTTCGAAGTGCTCTACGAGCGGTACCGCCGTCCGATCCTCGCGTACATCTACCAGATCACGCGCAACTACGACGAGTCGGCCTGCATCGCCCAGGATGTCTTCCTGCGCGTCTTCGAGCATGTCGGGAGGTTCGATACCACCCGGCGCTTCTCGACCTGGCTGTACACCATCGCGCGCAATGCATCGATCGACTACCTGCAGGCGCGCAGCCGCAAGGTCATGATCGGCTTCACCGATCTCGATCGCGACGAGGAGACCAACACCGTCGCCGCCACCGCTGCCGCTCCTGGCGTGAGCGTGGAGAGCAAGCTGGCACGTGCGGAATCGAATCACCTGCTCAGCGAGGCGCTCAGCGAACTGCCGCAGATCTATCGCGAGATCATCGAGCTGATCATCTTCCAGGAGCTCTCCTATGAGGATGCCTCCGCCATCCTCGGAGGCATGAGCCTGGGCACCTTGCGCAGCCGCATGTTCCACGCCTTGCGCCGCCTGCGCCACATCCTCCAGGGCAAAGGCGGCGAGAATGGCGAGAACCTCATCTGAGCGTCCGCCACCGCTTGGCTGATGCACAGGCCGGACCGTCCGGCCGCCCCAAGACCGCATGCCGTGCATTGCAGGATATCCGATGACCGATTACCCAGCCCTCGCCGCCTCCCTGAGCACCACCGACCCGGTTGCGATCATCGCCCGCGCCCTCGACGAGGGGGGGGGGGATGCCGCGATCAGCTTCAGCGGCGCCGAAGACGTCCTGCTGATCGAGTATGCCAGCCAGACCAAGCGGCCTTTCCGGGTGTTCAGCCTGGATACCGGTCGGTTGCATGCAGAGACCTACCGCTTCTTCGCCGCCGTCGAGGAGCATTACCGCCTGCGCATCGAGTACTGCTTCCCCGAGGCGGCGGCGGTCGAGCGCCTGGTGCGCGCCAAGGGTCTGTTCAGCTTCTACAAGGACGGCCACCAGGAATGCTGCGGCATCCGCAAGGTCGAGCCGCTGCGCCGCCAGCTCGGCGCGTTGGCGTGCTGGATCACCGGCCAGCGACGCGACCAGAGCCCTACCCGTGCCAACGTGCCGGTGGTCCAGGTCGACAGCCAATTCACCGGCCTGCAGGGCAGGCCGCTGATCAAGTGGAACCCGCTGGCCAACCGCAGCCGCGACGATGTGTGGCTGGCGATCCGCGCCCTGGGGGTGCCCTTCAATCCGCTGCACGAGCGCGGCTTCGTCTCGTTGGGCTGCGAGCCGTGCACCAGGGCTATCCTCCCCAGCCAGCACGAGCGCGAAGGCCGCTGGTGGTGGGAGGAAGCGACGCACAAGGAGTGCGGCCTCCATCAGGGTAACCTCTCGCCGCACTGATGCCGCTCACCCCCGCTCGCGGACGTGCTCCACCCGGGGTGGCAGGGCGATGGTGCGATCGGCGGCGATGCGGTCGCTGGGCAGATCGGTGGCGGCGATGAGCATCGCCAGCGGACGCCGTGAACGCAGCTGCGTCAGGAGCCGCCAGTACTCGCGCGCCGCATTGCCGCCCAGTCCGCTTCCAGGTTCATCGAGGAGCAGGATCAAGGGCTCGAGCACGAGCGCCTTGGCCAGCGCCACGAGATGGCGCATCTCCGCACTCGCCATCGCCGGCTGCACCCGCGGCACATCGTCGAGATCGAGATCGAGCAGGGCGCATGCGGCAGCCATCAACGTGCTGGTCTGGCGTTCATCGGTGTGGCGGTGGTAGCGCAGCGGCAACGCCAGGTTGTCGAGCAGCGACAGGTTGCCGAGCAGGGCGCCATGCTGAGCGACATAGCCCACCCGGGTGCGCAGCTGGGTCAGCTCCGCTCCGCTCAGCCGGCTCGGATTGCGGCCCAGCACCAGCACTTCGCCACGGCTGATCTGGCTGGCGCCCAGGGCCAGGCCCAGGGCGGTGGTCTTGCCAGAACCCGATGGTCCGGTCAGGGTCACGGCCTCGCCGGGAGCGATGCTGAAATCGATATCCTCGAGCAGCGGCTGTGGGAAGCGCGGATCATGGTAGGTGACGCCGATGAAGTCGACCAGCCCCGGATCATGCTGCGTAGCCATGGCCGCTCAGCCCTCCAGCTCGTAGAGCAGGGTGGTGACCAGGGCATCCCAGCAGAAGATCGCCGTGAATGAGCGCACTACGGCGCGGGTGGTCGCGCGCGGGACATCGGTGTAGCTCAGGCCGCAGTTCAGGCCCTCACGGCAGCCGATGGCGCCGATCAGCAGTCCCGGGATGATGGTCTTCAAGGCGACGATGAAGGCATCCCTGCCTGACAGCTGGGCGGTGATCAGCGCGAGGTACTCGCTTGCAGGCGGCGCATCGGGCACCAGCAGGCGGCTGAGCAGGAAGCCGCAGCTCAGCGAGATGGCGATGAATACCTGGGTGAGGCAGAACAGCGAGACCGCCATGCCGCCGAGCCGCGGGAGGACGAGGTAGTCGAAGGGATCGATGCCGCCGAGTTTGAGGGCGGTGATCTCGCCGGAGACGCGCATGGTCGCCATCTCGGTGGCGACGGCAGTGCCGCTGCGCGCCAGCACCACCATGGCGACGATGATCGGACCCAGCTCACGCACCAGCACCACGACCATGAGCTTGCCGAAGAGCTCGGATTGGCCCAGGCCGACGAGCTGGATCTGCACCACCACCGACAGGGCCGTCAGCAGCGCCAGCAGGGCGGTGAACGGCACCGCATCGACACCGGTGAACTGGATCTGCTTCCACAGCACCGTGCGCGTCACCGGAGGCACGTGCCTCAGTCCGGCGGCGCAATGGCCGATGAAGCGGGCGATCAGGATCACCACCTCGCCGAAGTAGCCGAATAGCCCCATCAAGCGGGCGCCGACGAGCTCAAGCATGGTGAGCGGGGAGAGCACGCCTGCCCATTCTCATCATCGGTCTCAAAAGCAATCAGCGCCCGGGCTGCCGGTCACCTGGCTGATGACTGTCGTTAGACGCGTCGGCGGCGGGCGCAGCGGGTCAGCGACTGGCGCAGGGCCAGCACCAGCAGGGCGCTGAACGCGGCTAGGCCAGAACCCAGGCCGCAACCGCCACCCGAGCCGGCTCCCGGCCCGGTGATGCTCCCAGGCGGCGGCTTGCCGGCGGCCGGCAGGGTGCCGTCGATCACCAGGTTGCTGGGGGCGAGGGAAGCGGCGCCGCCCAGCGCCGGCAGAGCCAGGCTGATGATCTGCGCACCGGTGCCGGTGATCGAACCGCCATTGGCGGACAGCGAGGTGGTGCTCACGTAGTCGAGATCGGCGCTGGTATCGCCGGCTCCGATCACATAGGTGAATGACAGCACGTTGGTGCCGGTGCCGGAGGAATAGGTCGCCTCCGCCGGGGTCGTGCCGGTGGCCAGCGCGAGCAGGGGCGTGCCGCTGACCTGCACCGCCTGGGTGAAGGTGACGGTCAGGGTCAGAGTCTCGCCGAAGGTGTAGGTGCCGGCGGCATCGAGCGAGCCGACCGCCAGCACGGCGATGGAATTCTGGGTGATGGTGAGGGTGTCGGTGATGGGTGTGCCGAGGTGGTAGCCGGTTGCGGCATCGATGGTGCCGATCACGGTGACTCCCGCGCGTGTGGGAGCGCCATCGAGGGGGACGATGGTCAGGGGGATGCTGGTGGTGGTCGTCGGCACCGTCGGCGTGGTGGTGCTGGCGGGGATCGTCACCTGTCCGATGCCGTTGGCGAAGGTTGCGCCCGGCTGGGCGATGTCCTGGCCGATGACCGCAGTCCCGCCCAGGGCAAAGACGACCGTCAGCGGGATCTGGGGAGCTGGCGTGCAGGTGATGGTGAATTTGCCGTTGGTCACCGGCGTGCCCTCCGCCGGGTTGGTGTGGGCTGCGACGCTGAAGGAGATGGTCGGCGTGCCGTCGATCACCAGCGCGCTGGCGGACGATAGGGAGCCGGCTGCCCCTGGTGCGGGGAGGGTGGTGGACACGGTCAGGCCATTGCCCCCGGCATCGGTGATCGACCCCGCGCCCACCGAGAGGGCCGAGCTGCTGAGATATTCCAGCTTGGGGCTCATATCATCGACGCCGACGGTGTAGATGAACACCAGCGCGGCGCTCCCCGATCCGCTGCTGTAGGTGGCGACGGCATTGGTGGCGCCGGTATTGAGCGCCAGGGTCGGCGTCCCGGCGACGGTGACCGGGGAGGAGAAGGTGACGGTGATGGGGATCTGTTGGCCGGTGGTGTAGGTGGCGTTCTGGCTGGTGGTGGTGACGCTGGTCACGGCGATCACGCTCTGCGCGATGGTCAGCGTCGCGGTGGCAGGAGTGCCGATGCGGTAGAGGGCATTGGCCGTCAATGTCCCGATCACCTGCTCATCGGGCGTGTAGATGGGATTGTTGATCGGCAGAATGGTGACCACCTGCGAACTGGCGCTGCTGATAAGGGTCACGGAGCCGACGCCGACGGGAGACGCGTAGTCGGTCCCCGCGACGGCGCTGCCGCCGAGCGTGTAGTTGACGGTGAAGGTCTGCCCGACCGGGATGGCTGGTGTCGAGGCGATGGTGAAGAAGCCTGGGGTCGGCGAGGCGATAGGATATTCGGCGGGCGAGCCGCTGGCGGTGATGCTGATGGCCGGTCGGCCGTCGAGCACGATGGTGGTGCTGCCCGAGAGGGACTTGGTGCCCGGCGGGGTGGGCAGCTGGGTGAGCACGGCACCGGCATTGCCGCTGGTCTGGCTGAGCGTGGTCCCGGAGCCCAGGACCAGCGTGGCGGCGGAAGTGTAATCGAGCGCGCTGGTGGCATCGCCGATCTGGACGGTATAGCTCAAGGTGATGGTCGAGCCGCTGGATGAGGCGTAGGTGGCCACGCCATTGGTCGTTCCGGTAGTGAGCGGCAGGGTGATATTGGGCGTTCCCGAGGCGTTGACCGTGATCGGGGCGGAGAAGGTCACCACGATGGGGATCTGATTGCCCGGGTAGTAGGTGCCGGAGGCGCTGGAGGCGACCGAGGTCACGCCGACCTGGCTCTGCGTGATGCTCAGGCTCGCCGAGGTGATCGGGCTGAGGGTGTAATGGCTGCCGCTGGTAATCTGGAGGCTGGCCAGCACGATATCGTTTGCCTTGTATCCTGGCAGCGGATTGACATTCGGATCGATGGAGATGGTGGCCGTCGTCTGGTTGGCGGGGATGGTCACGGTCCCGGTGGCAAAACCGGTCATATAGCCAGCCGGAGCCTGGTAGTCGGTGCCGGTGACCGCCGTCCCGCCAAGGGTGTAGGTGACCACCACATTGTTGGGCACCGGTGTCAGCGAGCTGACGATGAAGGTGCCGACGGTCTCGGTACCGTTGTAGGCGACGGGCTGGACGGCATTATGGCCCAGGGAGATGGTCACGACCGGTGTCGCCGGAGGTGTGGGCAGCAGGCTCAGCGTTGCGGAGGCATTCAGGCTGCCGGTGGTATCGGCGAGCAGGTAGTTGTAGGAGGGGCTGAGCGTCAGGGTCACGGTCTCCCCGGTGCCGAGGTTGGCGAGGTAGCTGGGTTCGACCTGGATGATGATCTGGGTCTGTCCCGCTGGCAGGGTCACGGTGCTGAGATTGCCGCTGGTGACCAGGTTGGCGGTGGAGAGCAGCAGGTAGTCGATGCCGGCGATGCCCGCCCCGGATCCCATGGCGGTGGTGAAGCTGATCGGGGTATCGTTCTGCAAGGGGGCGCTGAGGGAGATGACGAAGGTGCCATCGGTGCTTGTCGCCTGGGTCGCGCCCTGGATGGCATTGCCGGTCGCCTGGATGCTCGCGGTCGCATCCGAATCGGCGATGATCAGCTCGCCGCTGGTCGGGCTCAGCGCCGCATAGTTGAGGTCGGCATAGAGATTCAGATCGACGGTCTGTTCGCCGGTGGCCGCACCGTTGGTCAGGCCATTGTCGAGCGGGTTGATGCCGAAGTCGACCAGGGTGGATTCCGCCGGGACGAGCAGCTGGAAGATGCCGCCGGTCGAGGAGAGGTTGGCCTGGTCGGTGATGTCGCCGGTGACCAGGAAGCTGGTCGAGAGGACGGGCGATGGGTAGAGCTGCGCCGCCGCCGAATGGAGGTCGTTGACCCCATCGGCGGTGATCGTACCGCCGGTGTAGCGGCGGAAGCTGATCGAGCCGCTGCCATTGACGCCCACGGCGGGGACGGTGGCGGTGATCACGTAGCGGGGTTGCGGTGTGGTCTGCTGCTCGCCTGCCAGGGTGAAGACATCGCCGCGCTTGAGCGTCCCGATGCCGTTCTCGACCGACAGGGTGGTGGTGCCTGGGAGGATGGGGGCGAAGACGGTGCCGCTGAAGGTGGTGCCCACCTGATTGACGCTGTCGCCGTCATGGACGCTGACGGTAAGGCCCGGTGCGGGGATGGTGATGGATCCGGAGGAGCCGTTGGTGGCAGTGAAGGCGGTGCTCAGCGTGTAGGTAATGGCGGGGTTGTTGGCGAAATAGATCACCGCGCCGGCGGCCAGGCTGCCGCTGCTGCCATCGATGAAGACCGAAGTCGAGCCGATCGGGTAGGCCACCGCATTGTAACCGGTGCCATTGCTGATCGGATTGGTGGCACTGCCCATCCGGCTGCCGCCGATCTTGTAGGCGACCTCATAGGGATCGCTGGTGGTGGCGCTGCCCTGGCTGCTGCTGGGGAGGGGCGCGGTGCCGCTGAACTGGACCTTGAGGGACTTGTCGTAGCCGACCAGGGCGCTGAAGGTCGGCACTGCCGGGCTGGTCACGCGGTCGCCGATCAGGCAGGGTGTCGACAGGCCGGGCGGATTGGCCAGCGACAGCACCCCGGGGGCGCCAGTGAAGGCTGCCATCAACGTGCCGGTGGCGCCGCTCGGGCTGAAATTGATCACCGATCCGGATGGGATCGCCGGCCCGCTGCTGTTGCCGAGGTAGATGTACTGGCTGTCGGCGGCGGACACCGTCGCAGGCGAGAACTGGACCTCGAGCACGCCCCGGCGCGGTGCGCCGGGATCGGCTGCGCCGCCGACGATGGCGGTATTCTTGGACGCCACCGGTGCCGGCACCGCGACCGACGCGGAAGCGTCGCCTTCAGCGATATCGATCTGCGCCGCCGATTGGCTGGCAATCACCGAATAGATGGCGTTCGGATCGGCATTGATGGTGATGACCAGCTGGAGATCACCGGTGATCAGATGGTTGTCGATGGGGGTGATGATGAGATCTTCGCTGCTGTCAGCATTATTGACCACGATCGTGCCGGTGGTGGCGGAGGCCATGGTCAGCGTCGCGGTCGAGCTGAGGCTGAAGGAGGGGACCAGGGTCTGGGTGGCGGTGCCGCTGAGGGTGAAGTAGATGGTCAGCGTGCCGCTGGAGGAATCGCGCTGGAACTGCACATCGGCCGGGGTGAGCGAGGCTTCGTCGGCCACCGGTGCGACGGTTATGATGTCCACCTGGGCGCTGTAGGCGGTCGCGACCAAGCACGCCAGCAGGAGCGACCCAACTAGGGCGCGTGCCAGCCGGGTCACAGGGGGACAATGGCACGAAGAGATGCTCATGTTATTGCGCATCCTCTGCTTCAGAACCGGTAGCCGGCGCTCAGGCCGAAATTGACGCCCTGCTGGGTGAGGGTCAGCTTGCTGGTGTAGCCGCCCGGGAAGGTCAGGGTCACCTTGCCCGTACTGGCCACCCCTTCGATGAAGACGCCGTAGATCCAATCCTCCTCGGTGAGATAGCCGCCGAGGCGCAGGCCACCTTCGATATAGGACCCCATGCGCCGTTCACGCACATAGGTGCCCGATCCGTTATTCACTTCATTTTCGGCCCAGGCCGGCCCGCCGGAAACGAAAGGCAGGATCATCAGGAAGCTGGTGATGCCGTCGCCGGGGCCATCGTCGCCATTGATGCCGTACTCGTAGCCGCCGATCAGGGTCACGCCCAGGGTCTGGTAGTGCAGGCTGTTGGGAGAGCTGTTGGAGTAGGTGCCCCCGCCATCCACGCCGTAGGTGGCCGGGGTGATATCGTACTGCGCAAAATCGATCTTGGCGCCCCATACCAGGCCGCCCCAAGGATGGCCGGTGCCGTTGAGCGAGGTGATCTCGCCATCGATGCCTCGGTCCTGGTTGAGCTGCTCCCAGCGGTAGGTGGTCTGGTTGCCCAGCGAGTCGGTGGTCTTCTCGGTGATGCGGGGCGTCGGGGGGGTGGAGAGGCCGATGTAGATATCGTCGAACGGGACATTCTCGCTCAGGAGATCGGCTCCGCGGCAGGCCACCGGGGTCAGGGCGCATGCGAACCCGAATCCGAGAGCGAAACCTCCGATGCGCATCCCTGCTCCTGTTGCTGGACCGTTGGCCGGTCCCGTGGTGAGACGTCCAGAGTAGGTAAAGGCTTACGCCTGTCCAACTGCAACGTTGGCGGCTCGGCCGCCTGCATGGCGCAGTCCGGACTGCGCCACTCAGGACCGCCGGAGCGAACGCCGCCAGCGCCGCCCGGTGCCGAGGGTGAGCATCAGCAGGGCGAGGGTGGCGAAGCCGTTCCCCGACCCGCAGCCGCTCGTGCTGGTGGAGCCCGGGGTGGACGAGCCGGGGCTGACCACGGTGATGCTGACCACCGCAGGGGTGGAAGTGGCGGCACCGTCGAAGGCGGTGTAGGAGAAGCTGTCTGAGCCGAAATAGCCGATCGTCGGGGTATAGGTGAGGTCGGGCGACACCCCGCTCAGGGTGCCGTGGGCAGGCGGGCTGCTGACGGCGAAAGTGAGCGGCAGGGGGCGGTTGTCAGGGTCGTTGCCCTGCAGGACGACGCCGACCGCCTGGTCCTCGACCACCGTCAGCTGGAGCGGCGTGGCGTTGGGGGTCGCATTGTACAGGATGGTGAGCGAGATCAGGCCGGCATTGGACATGCCCATGTCCGTGGCCTGGAAGCTGAAGGAATCGCTCCCGGAGGAGGTCGGCGTGGCGGTGTTCGGACCGGCGGTGTAGACCACCTGCGGTGACGAGGTGAAGGACGCCAAGGAGCTTGGCGTCACCTGTCCATGGGTGGGAGCTTGGGTGTACGCAAAGGCCAAGGGCGCGTTATCCGGGACCGTGGCGGTGAGGGTGATGCTGAGGGGGAAATTGGGGTAGGTGGTCAGGCTCTGGGCGGGTGTGGTCGGAGTGAAGGCTACTTGGCTGATGGTGATCGTGAAGGTCTGCGCCGCGCTGACATTCGCGCCACCGCCAGCGGTCGAACCATTATCGCTGAGGGTGGCGGAACAGCTGACGGTGCCGAAGGTGTAGGGCTGCACGGTGAAGGACAGGACGCCGGACAAGGCGATGGTGGGTGGCGTGCTGAACCAGGTCGGCTGATTGGTGGTGACGGTGAATCCGGTCAGCGTGCTCACATCGATCGGCGGGTTCAGGATGTTGGTCGCCCAGGGCGTGCCGGTGGAGTAGGGAATCGCAGTCGATGATTCGGCGAGAGCGATGTTTGTGCCCTTGGTGAAGGATGGCGGCTGATTGACCGGCAGGATCTGGATCTGCACGATCGCCGGCAGGGAGGCCACGCCCCCATCGCTCACGGTGAAGGCGAAGCTGTCCGTGCCGGTGCTGGTACCGGCCTGGTAGATCACTGCCAGGCCGGCATTGGTGACCGTTCCGGGGCTGGTGAACGCGGTGCCCTGGCTGCCGTTGGCGTCCTGTGAGAGCGTCCCGGCTGTCGGCAGGCTGGTGATGGCGGCCCCATTCAGGGCTCCGGTGCCATCTGTCCCCGCCAGGGTGATGGTTATCTGGGTGCCGGCCACGACCTGGACGGTCTGGGGCGTTGCGGTCGGCTGCATCTGCACGCGTACGGCCAGATCGCCAGCGCTGCCGCTCGGGATGGTGAGGATCAGCGAGGTGCCGGAGGTCGCCACGGAGGTGGTCGCGGCGAGCGGCGCAAAGGATGCGGCCCATGGATCGTACCAGGTCACGGCATAGGTGCCGGCGGTCAGGTTGCCGATCGTCAATGTGCCGCCGCCGATCGTACTGCCGGTGGTCAGCTGCACCCAGGCGAAGGCGCGGTCCGCCAGCGCCTGCCCCCAGGCCAGCAGGGTGGAAGAGCTGCTGGTGGACAGCGTGGCATTGCCGACCGCCCCGCCGCCGGCATAGGGGACGGTGGCGAGGAATTGCGACAGGTATTGGATATGCGGGATGTAGTTGATGGCCGCATTCGAGATCAGCGGCCAATCGCTGCCGTCGCAATACTTGAGCGGCATCAGCGAGGCGCCGGCAGCGATGCCGGCCCAGATGCCATTGTGGAAGTGCAGCGGCTCGAGGGCGGTCGGATCGGAGGGGTTGGTCTCGGCGCCGAATTCGCTGGTGAAGCACGGTCTGGTGGTCGGGTTGAGGGCGCTGGTATATCCATGCATGGCGATGGTTTCGCTGGCGATGGTCGAGGCGATGCCGATCGGATTGGTCTGCGCCAGATACGAGTCCATGATATGCATGCTGAAGCCGTCATCGAAGGGATGGGAATCGTTCTGGTCGGTCTGGCTGAAGCCGATCGGGTAGGCACCGGTTGGCGTTCCGGCGGCACGATAGGGGTCATTGCTCGAGAGGAATGATTGAACGGCGCTGCACCAGGCGGCCGCCTCGGTCGGATCGCCGCCGGTACCGGCGAAGCCGGTGGTGCCATCCAACTCGACCACGCCCACCCACCCGAGCAGGGAAGTGCTGTAGCCCCAGCGGGCGATCAGGTAGCGGAGGAAATTCTGCTGCAAGGTCCACTGCTGGGTCGGGGCCTGGGCGGTGCCCATCTGGTAGAATTGCGATGCCCCGAGCGGCTGGCTGGTCGACGGATCGATGATCTGGCTGTAAGAGGTGCCGGACCACTGCGGGCTGCCCCAATTGGGCGTGCCGTCGTTGAGCTGGTTATGCGACCAGATGGAGGGCAGCAGGAGGATGTTGGCCGCCTCGGCCTCGGAGAAGATGCCATCGATGACGGCGCAGGCGGTCTGGTTGTAGACGCCGATCCCGAAGGCGGGGAGGGACGATTCGATCAGGCCGCGGTTGGCATCCTGGAACGGATTCCCGAGCCAGAAGCTCAGCAGATTCTCGCCATTCGCCGCCAAGGTCGAGATCGCAGGCTGCTCTGCCGGGTCGAGGAAGCCGTTGTTGTGACCGATGCCGAGGAAGGTGGTGCCGTCAGCGCTGTAGGTGAGATGATTGCCGGTGACCTGCACCCAGCCATGGCTGCTGGAGGTGACCACCGTGAAGCTGCCGTTGGCTGAACTCGCCGAGCCGGAGGGGTCCTGGGCGTTGACCGTATAGGACCAGGCGCCGATGGCGTTCGGGGCGAAGCGGATGCGCCAATTGGAGCCATCATAGAAGCCCGGGATGGTCCAGGAGGCATTGGTCGGCGAGGTGAAGGTGCACGATAGCGCCAGGCCGACGGCCGGATTGGGGTTGTAGAAGCTGGTGGTCGCCACCGCGGTGGTGATCGGCACCAGCAGTTCGACCTTGCCGAAGCGCGGCACCGCCGAGGGCGTGGACGGCACGGCGATGGTGACCGTGCCGATGATCAGCGTGGAGCTGGTGGTGCGCAGAAGCGGCTGCACCGCCGCCGCGTACGCAGGCCGCCAGAGCTGATTCACGGCCTGTGCCGCGCGGATGCCGGCGTCCTTGGCCTGGTGGGTGAGGGTGGCGCCGTCATCCCCCTCGGCGCTCCAGGCCGGAGCGGACCCTGCTGCCCACAAGGCAGCGACGACCGCCAGTATCAGGGCCGCCAGCCGCCGTGCGGACAGGCGCGGGTCGGCGTGCGGCAGGAGCATCAGCATGGCCATAGGTTGGAGCTCACCGTTGCAGTGTCGAAGCGAGGTCGTGCCACGCGGATTGCCGCGCCAGGCGGGGAGGGGATCGAATTGGTACTCACGCGTGTACGCTAGGTTGCACAATACCCGCTAGCAAGCGGTAAGCGCCATGGCAGCACATACTTCCGTACTCATGGCAGCAGGCGGTCAAGCCGACCCTGCACCCGTGCCAGCGCCTGATCGGCTTCCGTTGAGCTCAGGCCGAGGCGGCTCATCACCACCGCGGTCTTGGCCATGCCCCCGGCCTGGTCCAGCAGGGCGAAGGCCGCAGCACGGTCCACCCCGGTCAGGGTTGCGACGATGCGGGCGGCGCGGTCGCGCAGTTTGGCGTTGCTTGCCCGCAGGTCGACCATGAGGTTCTCGTAGACCTTGCCGGCACGCACCATCAGGGTGGTGGAGATGGTGTTGAGCGCGAGCTTGGTCGCGGTCCCTGCCTTCATGCGCGTCGATCCGGTCAGGACCTCGGCACCGGTGTCCAGCACCACCACCTGGTCGGTCCCAGGGGGAGTGGGACAGGGGCTGCAGGCGATCAGGGCGGTCAGCGGCGGCGTGCTCAGTGCGTGGGCATAGGCGAGGGCCCCGAGGACGTAGGGGGTGGTGCCACCGGCGGCGATGCCGATCACGCTGTCGAGCTTGGTCAGCCTGAGCTCGCCCAGCGCTGGCACGGCGCCCTGGGCATCATCCTCCTGGCCTTCGCTCGTGCGCCGCAGGGCGCTATCGCCGCCGGCGATCAGGGCGAGGATGCGTCCGGGATCTATCTGGAAGGTCGGTGGCGCCTCCGAGGCGTCGAGGACGCCCAGGCGGCCCGAGGTGCCGGCACCCAGATAGATGAGCCGCCCACCGGCGAGGAAGCGCGGTTCTATCGCCTCGATGAGCGCGATCAGCGCTGGCTGGGCTGCCGCCAAAGCGCTCAGCACGCCCGCGTTCTCGTCCTGGATCAGGCGGACGCAGTCCGCCACCGAGGCGCGGTGCAGCCCCATGCTGCGGGGATTGCGTCCCTCGGTCGACAGGCGGGACCGGTCAGGGGGCAGCATCGCCGATCGCCATCGTCTCGGTCAGGCAGCGACGCCAGCTCATGGCAGCACCCACCAGCCGGCGACGGGGGCACGCTCGACGCCGGTGATCTGCTTGAGGGTGATCGGCACGCGGTCCTCGCACAGGGCGCCGAGGATGGCCATCGCCATGGCTTCGCGCAGGCTGGTCGGGATGCCGAGCTCATCGCTGAGCTGCACCGGCACGCCGGCGCGGCCCCGCAGTTCGCCGACCAGGGCGCGGTTGCGCGTGCCGCCACCGGCCAGGATCAGGCGATCGGAGGGCTGGGCGTGCTTGGCGATGGTCAGGGCGATGCCGGCGCACGCGGTGCGGGCGAGATCCTCGCTGCCGAAATCGGGGTAGTGGGCGATCCATCCGGCGCATTCGTCGCCCGTCCCCAGGCTGCGTCCGGAACGCGCCTGCGCCTCGAGCAGCGAGCAGAGGGCCGTCAGCGGCCGGGCCTGGACCTCGCCGCGCTGGGCCTGCTGGCCATCCCGATCGAAGGGCAGGCCCATCCTGCTGCGCGCGATGGCGTCGAGCAGCTGGTTGCAGGCGCACACGTCGCCACCGGAGATGGTGCGGGTGTCCTCGCCGGTCGGCAGGCGGGTGAGGTTGCAGAATCCGCCGAGATTGACCACCGAACGCCGCTCGCGTGCGTGCCGGAACATCACCTGGTCTGCCAAGGGGGTGATCGGCGCACCCTCGCCGCCGGCAGCGATATCCGCCGCGCGCAGATTGAACACCACGGGCGCCTTGAATTCCGCCGCGATGGTGGCCGGGTCGCACAGCTGCCAGCTCAGCGGCGGGGCATGGTAGATGGTCTGGCCGTGCAGGGAGACGAGATCGAGGCGCTGGCCCTTGACCAGTTCATGCAGGGCGTCGATGTGGATGGCGGCGAGATCGCGCGCGACCTGGGCGATCTCGCGCGCTGTGGCCGGCTCCTGGGCGCACAGCCGGCGCAGGATCTCCGACAGGCCTTCGAGCGGACGGCTGGTCTCGCGCACCAGTTCGGTGCGCATGGTCATGCCCGACCCGTCGATGGCGACCAGCACCGCATCGAGGCCATCGAGGCTGGTTCCGGTCATGCAGCCGGCGACGAAGCGGGTGCCGTTGTGGCGGCGGGCCGACCGGTTGGCCCGCGCGGCCTCGGGATCGGCTGAGCGTGAGGTCGCGGCAGGGAGATTCTTGAACGTGGCGCGGGGCATGATCGTCCTGGCGGTTGGGTGCATTGGTGTATCGGCTGATGCGCCTTTGCCTACGAGGGATCGCCCCCCGCGCGCGTCCTGATTTCAGGCCTGCTCGAGCTCGTCGGCGATGACCTGGTAATGCGCGACGCTCCGGGCGAGGCCGCCGGGCCTGGAGCGCGCCGCCCACAGCCTGCGGTACTCCGGGATGAGCGCGCGGGCTGCGGCAAGCAGCGGGGGAACCTCCTGGGGGGCGCCGCGGCGCAGCAGCGCGCGCGCGATCGCCAAGCGGGCGACCTCCAGGCTATGCGCGCATTCGGCGTCTATGAGGGCATCGCCGGACGCCGGTGCCGGTCCGAGCGCCTCCAGCCGCTCGCGCACCCGCAGCCAGCTGCCGGCATCGGCTATCCAGCGCTCTGTCAGCGGCTTGTGCAGGTCGGTGAACAGCGCAGTGGCATTGCGCAGCGGGGTTGCCGCGCCGGTGGCGGTCGGTTTGCCGCCGATCGCACGCAGCTGTGCATCGATGCTGCCGAAGGCATCCAGCCACGAGCACAGCTCGAGTGAACGGTCGGCGAAGGCGTGCAGCGAGGCGGCCGGGCCTGCGAGCGCCGCGCTGGCGTTCCAAGCGCGCTGGGCGCCCTCGGCAAGCCCATGCAGGGTGATCGGCCACTGCTGGCGGTGACCGAGATCGCCCCAGGCGGTGACGAGATATCCGCTGGCACCGTGCGCCTTCCCCTGGCTGGCGGCCGCCTGCATATTGCCCTGGCGTTCCTCGGTGCGGCCGGTGATCGAGCGCCAGCAGCTGGTGCCCGGGCAGACCCAGGCTTCCCGGCCGGCGGTGCGCAGCTGGTCGCACCAGCGGGCGAAGGGCGAGTCCGCCTCGTAGCCCCAGGCCAGGCCGATGAGATCGGCGGGCATCTCCCCGAGCGCCTCGGGGTGTTCGAGGGCGATGTCGGCCCAGAATTGCGGCCGGCGGCCGAGCGTGGCGACCACGGCGCAGATGCGGCGGACGAAGGCGAGGTACACCGCCGCACGCCCCTGGCTGCGTACCGCCTCCCGGGAGCGCCCCTGACCGATGTCGAAGGTCTCGTCGCAGCCGATGTTCACCAGCGGGCTGGCGAAGTTGGGCACCAGCTGGCCGAGCAGATCCTCGACCAGGGCCAGCGATCTGGGATCGCCAGGGCAGAGGCTGAAGGGCCCGGTGCGGGTGACCAGGCCGGCGAAATCCCACTGCTCACCGGCGGCGATCTCGGCCAGCGGCGCATAGCGGGGATGCTTCAGCCAGCTGGCGAGATGCCCGAAGCAGTTCTGGTTGGCGCTCAGCTGGATGCCGTGCAGCGCGCACCAGTGGTCGAGCTCCCGGATGTCGGCGGGGGTGATCGGCGAGGCGTCAGCCCAGACCTCCTCGTGCCCGGCATAGGCGAAGGTGTGCTCGGTGTAGAACTGCAGGTGGTTGATCTTCCAGCTCGCCAGCCGGGCGATGAGCTCGCGCAGTTGGCCCATGGTCGGCACGCGGTCGCGGCTGACGTCCAGCATCACCCCGCGGGTGGCGAAGTCCGGCTCATCGCGGATCAGCAGGCCCGGCAGGCGGGTGCGGTACTGGGTCACCAGCTGCGCCAGGGTGCATAGCCCGTGCCTGATGCCGGCGGCGCTCTCGGCGCTGAGGCGGATGTGCGCCGGCACGGCGATCTGGGCACCCAGCAGTTCGAGCTCGTAGCCCTGTCCGCCGGCTGGGCGACGTGGCCCATCCGGCTCATGCAGCGCGAGCAGGAGCGGCAGGCCCCGTCCCGCTCCAGCCCTCGGCTCACCAGGGGTGGCATGCGCATCGGCGTGGCTGCGGCGGCAGGGCAGGAGGCCGCCGAGGTGGGTCTTGGCGATGGCGCACAGGGCGTCATCGCCGGCGATCTCCAGACCGCCCTCGGTCGTGAGCAGGCCCGGCCTGGTGTCCAGCTGTCGCGGGGTCGGCAGGAGCAGCGGGCGCAGCTGCGCGAGATCCCCCGGGGTGGTCATAGCCTCGCCGCCGAGGGGGCGGGCCTGCCCGCGGCACAGACCAGGAAGGCCAATCCGGTGGCGATCAGCATGCGCCAGGGCGCTGCCAGGACCGAGTCGTGCTGGGTGACCGCCAGCCAGATCCGCGGCTGCAGCAGGGTGATGACCGCGAAGCCGGTGAGCAGGGCGCCGATGGCGCTGGCAGCATTGCCCCGACGGGTGAAGAGCGCGGTGAGGAAGACCGCCAGCAGTCCGGCATAGGCGAAACTCATGATCCCGAGAGCGAAGCCGAGCAGGCTGTCATGGTCGCCGCTGCGCCAGCTGACGCACAGGCAGGCGAACAACCCGAGCACCGCTCCCCACAGCAGCACCGCCAGCCGGCTGACCAGCAGCTCCAGCCGGGCATCGCTGGAACGCGCCAGCGGCCGGTAGACATCGTTGACCGCGGAGGCGGCCATGGCGTTGAGCGCCGAGAGCAGGCTGGTGAAGGCCACCGCGAACAGGCCCGCGAGCATCAGGCCGCGCAGGCCTGCCGGCATCTCGCGGATGATGAAGGTCAGGAAGGCCTGCTCGGCGACGGGCTGCGGATAGGGTCTGGGGGCCATGATGTCGGGCCGGGCATAGAAGACGTAGAGCAGGAGCCCCAGGGCCATGAACAGCAGCTGGATGGGGATGCCCAGCAGGATGGCGCTGATCGCCGAGCGGCCACCGGCAGCGGCGCTGCGGCAGGTGAGCATGCGCTGGGCGAGGTCCTGGTCGGTGCCATAGGCGGCAAGGTTGAGCAGCAGCCAGCCGCTCAGGGCGGTGAAGAGGGTGAACTCCGCCCCCGGTGAGAGGCTGAGGCTGAGCACGGTGAGCTTGGCATGGCCGGCGCCGAGGCGGTCGCTGCCGGTGCGTGCAGCGCTGAGCACGTCGTACAGTCCGCCGAGGTCGAGCGGGATGCTGTGGCGCAGCTGGATGAGCGCGCAGACCACCGCACCCAGCAGCACCACCATCTGCACCACCTCGGTCCAAATCACGCTGGCGATGCCGCCGACCAGGGCGTAGAGGGTGCCGATCACAGCGATGGTGGCGATGGCGGCCATCAGCTGGCCGCTGCTCGGCTGCCCGGCATCCCCGGCCATCAGCAGCGCCAGCGGCAGCGCGGCGATGTACAGGCGGGCGCCATTGGCGAACACCCGGCCGATGAGGAAGGTCCAGCTGGTCGACATCGCCGCTGCAGGCCCGAAGCGCCGTCCGATCAGCTCATAGACGGTGACCACCTGGTAGCGGTAGAAGGCGGGGATGAAGTAGGCCGCCACCACCAGCACCGCCAGGAGCGCGCCGAGGTTCGCCACCAGGTAGGTGAGGTCGCCGGAGAAGGCCAGGGCGGGCACGCCGATGAAGCTCGCGGCCGACATGCTGGTGGCGATCACCGAGAGCGAGACCGCCCACACCGGCATGCTGCGGTTGCCGAGGAAATAGGCATTGGCATCGCGTGGACGGCGCGACACCAGCCAGGCGGTGGCCAGCAGGACGATGAGATAGGCGGCGAGCACCGCCCAATCGAGCAGCTGCAGCCCGCTGGCGGGCAGCGCGGCCGGCAGGCTCTGCTGGGGGGCGAAGGACGCGCTCACGGCCATGGGCGACGATGGTGGTCCGGAGAGTGCGACAAGCAATGCGCTCCCGTTCCCGGCAATGCAATGCAGGCGAGCATTGCCAATCGCGTTGGCGATGACAAGGTGCGCGGCCATGGATGGACTGCTGCATGATATTGGGGTTGCGATCATCGCCGCGACGGTGCTCGGCGTACTCGCCCATTGGCTGCGCCAGCCCATCATCCTCGGATACCTGATCGCCGGCGCGGCCATCGGCCCGAGCCTCGGCCTCTCGCTGGTCAGCAACGACACCAATATCGAGACCATCAGCGAGATCGGCTTGATCCTGCTGCTGTTCGTCATCGGCCTGGAGATGAAGATCGGCGAGCTGCTGCAATCCGGCCGCCAGCTGCTGATCGCCGGCTTCGGCCAGTTCCCGCTCGGCCTTGCGCTCGGCCTCGCCTTCTTCCCGCTCATCGGCTTCGGCATGTCCGGCGGCAGCCGCGAGGGCCTCTACCTCGCAATGGTGTGCGGCCTCTCCAGCACCGCCATCGTGGTCAAGCTGCTCTACGACAAGCTCGAACTCGACACCCTGCCGGGGCGGCTGACCCTCGGCATCCTGATCGTCCAGGACATCTACGCGATCTTCATCCTCGCCTTCCAGCCGAACTTCTCGCAGCCCCATGCCGGCGCGGTGCTGAAGGCGGCCGGCAGCACGGTGGTGCTGCTGGCAGCGGGTTTCGTGCTCAGCAATTATGCGCTCAAGCGCGTCTTCGCCTCGATCGCCAAGGCGCCGGAGATGGTGGTTGCGGTGTCGATCGGCTGGTGCGCGCTGGTCGCCGGCAGCGCCGGCGCGATGGGGCTGTCGATGGAGATGGGGGCGCTGGTGGCGGGGCTTTCCATCTCGGCCTTCCCCTACAGCCTGCATGTCACCGCCAAGACCCTGCCGCTGCGCGACTTCTTCCTCACCCTGTTCTTCATGTCGCTGGGGATGAAGCTCACCGCTCCGCATGCCGAGATGATCCCGACGGTGGCATTGGTGGTGGTGTTCGCGGTGGCATCGCGCTTCCTCTCCATCTACCCGCTCCTCGCCCTGAGCGGAGCCGGGCGGCGCACCGCCTTCATCACCTCGCTCAACCTGGCGCAGATCAGCGAGTTCTCCCTGGTCATCGCCTCGCTCGGCGTCAGCTACCACCATATCGGCGCCCCGCTAGCCGCATCGATCATCTACGCCATGGCGATCACCGCCGTGCTCTCATCCTACGCCATCCGCTACAACCACCGGCTCTTCCTCTTCTTCGATGCCCTGCTCGGCCGCGCCGGCCTGCACACCAGGCTGCATAGCAAGCCCGACAGTGCGACCTGCGACCACCACCCCATCGCCCTGCTCGGCTTCCATCGCGGTGCGCGTTCGCTGATCGAGGAGCTGGGATTGAACCATCCCCAGCTGCTGTCCAAGATCCTGGTCATCGATTACAACATCGAGGTGCTCAAGGAGCTCAAGGGCATGGGGATCGCCGCCACCTTCGGCGACATCAGCAGCATGGATACCCTCAAGCATGCGCATCTCGATCATGCCGAGGTGATCATCTCGACCATCCCCGACATGCTGCTGAAGGGCATCGACAACCTGGGCCTGGTGCGCGCCTGCCATGCCTTCGCCCCGCAGGCCACCATCATCGCCACTGCGGACATCCCCGAGCAGGCTGAGCGCATGCGCCAGGCGGGGGCCAGCGCGGTGATCATGCCCTATGCCCTGGTCGGCGAGCAGGTCTCCAGCCTGCTCTACGAACGCCTGATGCTGTGATGGCCTGCACCTCATGGCGCCATGGACTTGCCTGTCCGAACCTGATGATCTCCGACGCGGCGCGGCCCATGGCCGCAGCGACCCGCACCAGGCGAGGACTGCACATGCCAATTCCACGTACCGTCTGCCTGCTCATCTGGGCGCTGACGGCTGCAAGCGCGCCAGCCTCGCTGCGCGCAGCGGCGGCTGAACCACCGGCCTCCCCGCCCGGCTGGACGCTGGTCTGGCATGACGAGTTCGACGGCGCAGCGCTCGATCGCGGCAAGTGGACCTTTGAACTGGGCAATGGCTTCAAGGCCGGGACCAGCTATGTCGCCGGCTGGGGGAACGACGAGCTCGAGTTCTACACCGATCGCGCCGACAACGCCTTCGTCAAGGACGGCGCTCTTCATCTCAAGGCGATCAAGGAAGACTACCAGGGCTGCCGCTACACCTCGGCGCGCGTGGTCACGCGCGGGCTGTACGCCAAGACCTACGGGCGCTTCGAGTTCCGCGCCAAGCTGCCGCTGGGACAGGGGGTCTGGCCGGCGATCTGGCTGCTGCCGCAGGATTGCGCCTATGGCGCCTGGGCGGCCTCGGGCGAGATCGACATCCTGGAGGCACGCGGGCAGGAGCCGACCAAGGTGCTCGGCACCCTGCACTACGGCTCACGCTGGCCCAAGAACACCTACTCCGGCGCCACGGACGTCCTGCCGGACCATGGCGCGATCGACGCCTTCCATGTCTACGCCCTGGAATGGGATGCGGGCGAGATCCGCTGGTACGTCGATGGCGCGCTCTACTCGACCAAATCCTTCTGGTGGAGCTCGAGCAAGCACGATGGCGCCGGGAACGGTGTCGATCCCCAAGGCGAAGCCGACCTGAATCCCTGGCCGGCGCCCTTCGACAAGCCCTTCTACATCCTCCTGAACCTGGCGGTCGGCGGGCGTTTCCTCGGCAATCCCGATGTGCGCACGCCGTTCCCCGCCGAGATGGTGATCAATTACGTGCGGGTCTACCAGCGCACCGGTGGTGCAGGGGATGTCCACCCGCGCGGCGCCGGCGCCCTGCCCGGCGCCAAGTGATGCGCATCCGGCTGGAACGCGTCTGCCCGCCGTCTTCCCGACCATGCCGCCGACAGCGGTCGCTTCAGTCGCGCGGGATGCTGATGCCCTCGATGTCGAGCAGCCTCCGCTTGGCCTCGGGGCCGAGGCCGAAGCCGCCGAGCGAGCCGTCGGCGGCGATCACGCGGTGGCAGGCGATGATGACCGGCAGGGGGTTGCGCCCGACCGCCTGCCCGACCGCGCGCGCCGCACGCGGCGATCCGGCGGCCAGCGCGAGATCGCCGTAGCTGGTGAGGCGGGCATAGGCGAGCGCATGCAAAGTGGTCAGCACGCGCATGGTGAACGGCGGCAGCGTGCCGAGATCGACCGGGACGGTGAAGCGGGTCAGGCGGCCGCGGGCATAGCCCTACAGCTCGGCGAAGGCGCGTTCGGCGAGCGGAGTGATCGCCTCGCGGATGGCGGAGCCCTGCCAATGGTCGAGCCAGAGCTCGGGATCATGCCAGTCTACCAGGGCGATGGCGCAGATCCCCTGGGCGCTGGCGGCGAGGCGTACCGTGCCGAGCACCGGCAGGCGCTGATAGGCGATGCTCAGCGGTGCGCTGCCCGGTGCACCAGCCACGTCCGGCGCCAGGGAGCCGGCCATGGCCCTGCCTGGGGCAGGGCGTGCGGACGGGGATCGCCTGGGCATCGGCAGCCGTCTACAGCGAGACCTTGTAGGCGCGGTTGGGCTTGACGGTCGCCTTGATCTCCTCGAGCACGCTCTCAGGCATCGGGTCGTCGAGGGTGAGGATCACCAGGGCGTCTCCCCGGCCATCGATGCGGCTGACTTCCATGCGCGCGATGTTGATGCGGTTGTTGCCCAGGATGGTGCCGTACTTGCCGACCATGCCGGGCCGGTCCTGGTATTCCATCACTAGCAGGTTGCCGCCGATGGGCAGATCGATCGGGTATTCATTGTAGCGCAGCACGCGCAGCTGGTTGCCGACCAGAGTGCCGCCGATCAGGTGGTCGCCCTTGGCGGTGATGGCGCGCACGGTGAGCTGGTCGGCGAAGCCCTTGGTCTGCTCGCTGGAGGAGCTGGTCAGGGTGATGCCGCGCTCATTGGCGATGTTGGTGACAGTGACGAAGTTCACCACCTGGTCGCTGATGCGGGCGAGGGCGCCCTTGAGCGCGGCGACCGCCAGCGGCTTGGTATCGTACTTGGCGAGATCGCCGCGGGCGGTGACCTCGAGGCCGCGCAGCGGTTCGTCGAGGGTCTGGACCACCGCTGCACCGAGCGCCTCGGCGGCGGCCAGGTAGCCATCGATGGCGGGATCGATACGCAGCTGCACGTTGACCGCGTTGATGATCTTGCCGGTGGCGAAGTAGGCGTTGAACTGGTTGGCGATGTCGACCGAGACCTTGACCTGCGCCTCTTCGGTGCTGGCGCCCAGATGCGGGGTGAGGATGAGGTTCTGCGCCCCGGACTTGACCAGCTCGATGAGCGAGCTGGTGGCGGGCAGGGGCTCTTCGGCGAACACGTCGATCGCGGCCCCGCTGATGGTGCCGGCCTTGAGCGCGGCGGCCAGGGCGGCCTCATCGATGATGCCGCCACGGGCGACGTTCACCAGCCGGGCGCTCTTCTTCATCAGCTTCAGGCGATCGGCATTGATCAGATTGCGGGTCTGGTCGGTGAGGGGCGTGTGCACGGTCACCAGATCGGCGCGCGACAGCAGCTGCTCGAGGGTCACCGATTCGATGCGCAGCTCCTTGGCGACTTCCGGGCTGAGGAAGGGGTCGAAGGCGATGACGGTGGCGCCCGCGGCCTGGAGCACCTGGGCGACGTGCTTGCCGATCTTGCCCAGGCCGATGATGCCGAGGGTCTTGCCGTCGATTTCGATGCCGGTGAAGCTCTTCTTGTCCCATTCGCCGCGCGCCAGCTTGGCATGCGCCTGAGGGATCAGGCGGGCGACGGCGAAGAGCATGCCGATGGTGTGCTCGGCGGCCGAGACGATGTTGCCCAGGGGCGCGTTCATGACGATGACGCCGGACGAGGTGGCATGCGAGAGGTCGACGTTGTCGACCCCGACCCCCGCCCGCCCGACCACGCGCAAGCGCGGTGCGCCGGCCTTGATCACCGCTTCGGTGACCTGGGTGGCGGAGCGCACCACCAGACCGTCGTAGTTGCCGATGACGCGCACCAGCTCGTCTGCGGTCATCTTCTTGTTATCGACCGTGTGGCCGCTCTGCTTGAGCAGGTCGAGTCCTTCGGGAGCCATGCCATCGGTGACGAGGATATGTGCCATAAAGGGGGTCCTGAGGGCTGGACGGCTGCGGGAGCAGCCGCGGCGGTGGCGAGAAGCAGGTGCGCACCGTGTGCAGGGCTCGCCCGGAAGTCAAACAGGAGTGGCCCAAATGCAGCGACAAACGCATTGGATAAAATAAATCAATGCAGAAAAGTCATCGGTGGCGGTGTTTGCGCTCCAGGGCGAGCTCAGGATGCTGTCCATTGACCCGACTGGCGGCTTCATGAGAATCAATATGGACCCATCGAGGGCCAGGGAACCGCACCGGATTGCGCGGTGAAGGATTGCACGGACGTCATGGCAGATACGTACGAGATCCGAGACCCCATCCACCGCACCATCGTGGTCACCGAGGCCGAGCGCAGCGTGCTCGACCATCCGTGGGTACAGCGGCTGCGGCATATCCGCCAGCTGGGATTCGTCAGCTTGGTCTACCCGGGCGCGGTGCATGACCGCTTCCAGCATTCGCTCGGCGTCATGCATCTGGCCGGCGAGCGCTTCCTGCGCCTGGTCGCGGCGCGCCGCCCGGCCCTGAGCGGCTTCAGCGAGGGCGATCTGCGCTATGCCTACCAGGTGCTGCGTTTCGCCGGCCTGCTCCATGATGCCGGTCATGCGCCGTTCAGCCACACCGCCGAGCACTACCTGCCGCCGGTCGAGCAGGTCCTGCTCCCGGCTGACTGGTACCGCGCCGGCCTGGTCCCCAGCGGTCGGCAGGCCAGCCACGAGGATCTCTCGCTGGCGCTGATCCGCGGCCTGGTCGGCGAAGGCGTGCTGAGCGAGGAGATGGCGCGCGATATCTGCGCGGTGCTGTCGCGCACGGTGCGCCGGGGTACGCGGCTCGCGCGGCTCGGCAGCCTGGTCACCATCCTGCGCGCCCTGGTGTCAGGCGAGATCGATGCCGATCGCTGCGACTACCTGCTGCGCGACGCCCATTTCTCCGGGGTCTCCTACGGCATCTATGATCTCCAGCGCCTGATGGCCTGCGAGACCGTGCTCAGCGGGCCGGACGGCCCCGAGCTCGGGCTGGACATCCATGGCGTGCATGCGCTCGAAGGGCTGCTGCTGGCGCGCTACCACATGTTCCTCCAGGTCTACTTCCACAAGACCCCGCCGGCCTTCGAGTACTACCTCGAGCGCGCCATCGCCGAGGGCGAGGTGGTCTTCACCCTCGCGCGCGGGCTGAGCGATCTGGTCGAGCTGCGCGACGACATCATCGTCAGCAGGCTGCACGAGGCGCGCGCCAAGGGCATGCCGTGGAGCCGGCGCATCCTCGATCGCGAGCCGGCCAAGCTGGTGCTGCGCGAGCGCATCGGCGCCGAGACGCAGGAGAACTTCCTCGCCCAGGAGCTGTCCGGCGCCTTGAAGCAGCATGGCTGCCATGTCTTCATGCGCCATTCGCGGCAGGTCTTCACCTCGCTCGCCGGGGCGGGTGCGGCGGCGCCGGCAGCAGGCGGTGGCACCCGCCTGCTGTGCGAACGGCGGGTGCTCGGTCGTCCGATCATCGAATCCGTCACCAGCCACTCGGAGCTGCTCTCCAGCTTCAACAAGCCGATCGATCTGCGCCATACCTATGTCCTGCGCGAGGATGTGGACAAGGCCACCGCGGTGATGGAGCGTCTTCAGGCATGGTGATGCGACCCCGCCAGCAGAGCGCGGCGCGCCCGGGGCCCCGGGGGAGGCCCGCCTGGCCATGATCATCGTCATCCTCGGCTGCGGCGTGGTCGGAGCCCAGGCCGGAGCGATCCTGGCTGCAGGGGGCCATGCGGTGCTGGGGGTGCGCCGGCGCGCCTTCAGCCATGGCCGGGAGCCCTTCACGCTGATGAGCGGCGATGCCAGCGATCCGTCGCTCTACGTCGCCCTGGCGGCGGCGTACCCGCGCATCGATGCGGTGCTGCTGACCGCCAATCCCGGACTGCGCCGCGGCCGTGACAACGGCCTGGCGGCAGCGGTTGGCCTGGTCCACCGCCAGGTCCCCGGCTGCCGCCTGGTCTACACCGGCACCACCGCGGTGTATGGCGACGCCGGCGCCGGGGGGGTCGACGAGCACGGGCCGCTGCGCGCTGGCGATCCGGCCGTACGTGGACTGCTGGCCATCGAGGCGGCGGTGGCCGCGCACGCATCGAGCCTGGTGCTGCGTGCCCCTGCCCTGGTCGGGCCGACACGCACCCATGCGTTGGAGCGGCTGCGCGAGGCCGCGAGGCAGGGATCGCCCTGCCAGGTGCCGGGTGATCTCGACCGCCCCTTCAGCTACCTGCATGAGCGCGATCTCGCCGAGCTGTGCGCGCTCGCGGCGCTGGGTGCACTCGGCGACGGGGTGCTGAATGCCGCGGCACCGGAACGCCTGACGGCGGGCGATTACTACCGGCAGATCGCTCGCCGCGGCGGCGTGGAGTGTCCGCTGGTCGGCGACCACGCGCCGCTGCCCCGCCGCTGGATCGATGCCGGCCGGCTGCACCGCCTGTTGCCGGGGCGGCGCTGGCGGGGCATCGATGACGGCTGAGGAAACCTAGGACGACTCGGCCAGCGCGCGCTCGAGCAGCGGGACCAGGGCGCACAGACCGCGCGCCTGGGCGCTCGGCAGGGTATGCCGGCAGGCGGCCCGCAGCGAATCGGCTGCCTGCCCCATGGCGCAGCCATGGCCGCTCCACAGCAGCATCTCGCGATCGTTGTCGGCGTCACCGGCCGCCCACACCGCCTCCCGCGGGATGCCCAGGTACTTGGCGAGCTGGATCAGACCCCACGCCTTGGTGATCGCGGTCGGCAGGATCTCGAGCCGGTCGGGCTGGCTGATGACGATGTGGAAGCGGGTGGCGAAGCGCTCCTGCAGATGATTGCGGGTCGCCAGCACCGAATCGGGCGTGCCGGCAAACATCATCTTCATGCTGTCGCCCTGCCAGGTCTCATGCAGGTCTGGACGCACCTGGATCGGGGCGCGGTAGAGGTCCCGCCAGGTCCTGGTCACCTCGGTATCGCGATTCATCACCCAGGTCTCGGGATCGGGATAGCAGCACATCACCCCGTCCCGGTGGCGCAGGGCCTCCATGATCTCGAACACCTCGTCCTCGCTCAGGCTGCGCTTGGCGATCGGCACCGGGAGATCGGGGTGGCCGACCCAGCCGCCGTTGAAGCACACCAGGGGAGATTGCAGGCCCAGGGCCCGCCAGACCCAGCGGGTGGTGAGCAGGCCGCGTCCGGTGGCGATGACCACGTCGATGCCGAGGTGGCGGATGGCCTGCACGGCATGCACATGGCCCATCGGCAGTTGGCAATCCTCGGTCAGCAGGGTGCCGTCGAGATCGAGAGCAAGCAGGCGTGGGCGCATGTCGCAGGCTACCCTAGTCGACATCCCCAGGATTGCACCTGCATCGGATGGAATGCATCAGGACGAATGGCGGTGGCGGTAGGCGCGCGGACTCATGCCGGCGAAGCGCCTGAATCTGGTCGAGAAGTGGAAGGGGTTGGCGTAGCCGACCGCCGCAGCGATGGACTGCACGGCATGGGCGGTGACGCTCAGCAGCTGGCAGGCACGGCTGAGCCGCTGGTGCTCGCGGTAGGTGATCACGCTGCTGCCGACCTGGGCGCGGAAGAGGTGGGCGAAGCGCGAGGGCGACAGCCCAGCCGCCTGCGCCAGCTGGGCCACCGACAGCGGTGCGGAGAGGTCCCGGCAGAGGCTCTCCATGGCGGAGCGGATGCGCGGGTCGAGCCGCCGCTCGCCGGGATGGATGTTGACCGTATCGCACCACAACAGCGCCCGCTCGAGGGCGTTCATCGCCAGCTGCTCGCGCTTGAGCAGCGGACCGCTGGCGAGCGTATGCGCCTCGCTCAGCCCGTCGGTGACGCGCGTGGCGATCACCTGGTCGAGCATCAGGTGCATGATCCCGGGGGCGATCTCCGGCCAGGCCAGGAGCTCGTGCCAGGCCTCGCGCGGATGGACATGCGCCCACAGCAGCTCCCACTGGCCGCTGTTCGGCTCGGTGCGGTAATCGTGGAAGGTGCCGGGACGGAAGAGCACGATCTCGCCCGGGCGGGTGCTGGTCCCCGGAGCGGCCGGATGGGCGGCGATGCGCCCGGATCCGGCGACGGTGAAGATGATCAGCCAATCGCCCGTCCCATGGGCGCGCCAGGCGCCGTAGCCGGGACCTTCATGGAAATGGCCGGTCAGCAGCTGGCTGCCGGCGGGGATCACGGAGGCGGGCCGCTGGCGCATGCCCCGCCAGGCTAGCGGGCGTTGGCATGGCGGGCAATTGGCCTGCCGGGAGGGTTGCGAGCCCGGGCGGAGGATTGCCCCTTTTGCTGCTGCCTGGGGGCCATTGAATGACCGGCAATGAAAGTGTGGGAGATCATCATCACCGGCTGCGGCACCAGCCACGGCAATCCGCCCTGGGGCTACCCGGCGCTGTGGTCGGACGACCTGCGCGACCGGCGCAGGCGCTCGGGCGGCATCCTGCGCGGCCCGCGCGGGCAGGTGGTTCTGATCGATGTCGGACCCGATCTCGTCTGGCAGCTGCGCGACCCCTTTGTCCGCTGGGACGGCCGCAGCTATCCGCAGGATAGCGTCGTCAGCTGCGATGCCGTGCTGCTGACCCACGACCATGCCGATCACTGCAACGGCATCAACGATCTGCGCCACCTCAACCGCCTGATGAAGGGCCGCTCCATCCCGATGTACGGCCATCCCGAGCATCTCTCCGTGGTCGAGGCCTCATTCCCCTACTGCTTCGGCAACCGCGAAGAGGCGTATGCCCTCGGCTCGCCGGCGATCATCGGCATGCCGATGGTATCCGGCGCCACCAGCAGCATCGCCGGCCTCGAGGTCACCGCAGTGCGCATGAGCCATGGGCCGGCCGGTCACACCACCGGCTTCCGCTGCGGCGGCCTCGGCTACCTTACCGATCTCAAGCAGCTCCCGGATGAGTCCGCCGAGCGCTTGCTCCACCTCGATCTGCTGGTGCTCGACATGCTGCGCGAGGAGCCGCATCCCACCCACCTCTGCTGGGCGGAAGCGCAGGAGATCATTGCCAGACTCGCGCCGAGGCGCACGGTGTTGACCCACATGGGCCATGAAATCCGCTACCGCGATTGGGAGCACCGCCTGCCGGCGGGCGTGACCATGGCGGTGGACGGGCTCCGCTGCCCGTTCACGGCTCAGGAGGCCTGACATGGCAGCGCGCTGGATCAGAACCCTGATGGTCGCCTGCATGGTGGTGCTGTCGTTCAGCTGCCATATCGACAACAGCGGGGTTGATCGCGGCGGTGTCCCGGCGAGCTCGAGCAATGGGCCGGCATACGTCCCGCAGGCAGCGCCGGAGGCGGCGCCCGCGCCTCTCCAGCCTGCGCCCTACCTGGCGCCGGGCAGTGCGCCGGCCGCTGCCGAGATGCCCCGCCGCCAGCTGCCGTCCATCGAGCTGGAGCCGCGCATCGGCGTGCTCCTCGCCGCCACCCCGCAGGTCGAGCTGACCGCGTTGGTGCCGGGCACGCTGGAGGCGCGCGGTCGGCGCATCGGCATCCCGGTCGGTGTGGTGAGCTTCACCGCGGTGACCGGCGGGCTGCGGTCGAGCGTCACCGGTTCGCAGAACCTCGGACCCGACGTCATCATCCACTTCAACGGCACCGCCGCCAACTTCAGCGCGCTCCTGGACCAGCCGTTCGGCAAGCCGGTGCGCCTGCGCCTGGCCGGCAATGCCGAAGTCCATCTCGACCATGCCAGCCGCAAGGCGCTCCTGGTCGAGCGCGTCGGCATCGAGACCTATCTCGCCGGGGTGCTGGTCAGCGAGGTCAATCCGACCTGGCCGCGCGAGGCGCTCAAGGCCCAGGCAGTGGTCGCCCGCAGCTATGCCACCGACCGCTATCTGCAGAACTTCCAGCAGAGCTGGCAGCTGCACTGGCACTTCACCGTCGACATGTCGTATGCCGGGGTCAAGCCGCTGCCGCCGCGCATCGCCGAGATCCTCAGCGAGACGCGTGGCCAGATCCTGCAATACCAGGGTCTCCCGGTACCCGCCCTCTTCCATGCCTGCTCCGGCGGCAGGACCGAGAGCGCGGTGCATTTCAAGCCCGACCTCAAGGGCGCCGATGGGGTCACCGACATGACCGTGGTCATGCCGTCGATCGAGGACCCTGCCGCGATCACCGGTGCGGCGGCGCTCGGCCTGACCAGCAGCCACCTCGCCTGGCATGGCGAGATGAGCCTGGCCAAGGTCACCAGCGGGCTGCAGCACTGGGCTGGCGAGCACCCCCAGGACCGCGAAGTCTTCGGCGAGGTCGAGTCGGTGCGCATCCTGCCGCCCCTCTACCCGGATTCGGGGCGGGTGGAGCGGGTGACGATCCGGCACTTCGACGGACGCCGCCAGATCGATAGCGAGATGAGCGGCGCGGACTTCCGCCTGGCGGTCGGCCCGGGGGTGATCCGCTCCACCAGCTGGACGCGCTGCCAGGTGCGCGGCGATACCCTCGTCATAGACGGCAACGGCTACGGGCACGGGGTCGGCATGTCCCAGGTGAGCGCCTATCAGATGGCGCACGACGGCAGGACCGACCAGGAGATCCTCCACCTCTTCTATCCGCTCGCGCAGGTGGTCCAGCGCTGGCGCTGAAGGGCGTGCCGCAGGCGGCCCTGCGCCCCGGCTTCAGCAGCGCTCAGCCCGGATAGGCCTCCATGCCGATGCAGGAGCAGATCAAGTTGCGGTCGCCGAAGACGTTGTCGATGCGGCCGACTGCAGGCCAGAACTTGTGCTCCCGGCTGGCCGCGCTGGGAAAGGCCGCGAGCTCGCGGCCGTAGCGATGCGGCCAGTGGTCGCCGCACACGGCGCGGGCGGTGTGCGGCGCATGCTTGAGCGGATTGTCGGCGCGGTCGAGGACGCCGTCCGCGACCTGCTGGATCTCGGCGCGGATGGCGATCATGGCGTCACAGAAGCGCTCGAGCTCATTGAGCGATTCGCTCTCGGTCGGTTCGATCATCAGCGTGCCGGGCACCGGGAAGGACAGCGTCGGCGCATGGAAGCCGTAATCCATCAGCCGCTTGGCGACGTCCTCCGCCTCGATGCCGGTCTGGGCCTTGAGCGGCCGCACGTCGATGATGCACTCGTGCGCGACCAGGCCGTGGGGCCCGGCATAGAGCACCGGGAAGTGCGGCGAGAGCCGATGGGCGATGTAGTTGGCGTTGAGGATCGCGACCCGGGTCGCCTCGGTCAGTCCCTCGCCGCCCATCATCACGATATACATCCAGGAGATCGGCAGGATGCTCGCCGAGCCCCAGGGAGCGGCGCTCACCGCGCCGCTCCCTGGGCCGGCGCCCATCTCCACCACCACGTGCGCGGGCAGGAAGGGCACCAGATGGCTGGCGACGCCGATCGGCCCCATGCCGGGTCCGCCGCCGCCATGCGGGATGCAGAAGGTCTTGTGCAGGTTGAGATGGCAGACGTCGGCGCCGATGGTCCCGGGGCTGGTGAGTCCGACCTGCGCGTTCATGTTCGCGCCATCCATGTACACCTGTCCGCCTTGCGCATGGACGATGCGGCAGGCATCGACGATGGTCTCCTCGAACACCCCATGGGTGGACGGGTAGGTGACCATCAGGCAGGCGAGCTCAGCGCGGTGCGCGGCCGCCTTGGCGGTGAGGTCGGCGATATCGATGTTGCCGCTCGCGTCGCAGGCGACCGCGACCACCGTCAGCCCGGCCATCACCGCGCTGGCAGGATTGGTGCCGTGCGCCGAGGTCGGGATGAGGCAGATGCGGCGATGGCCCTCGCCCAAGCTCTTGTGGTAGGCGCGGATCGCCAGCAGGCCGGCATACTCGCCCTGCGACCCGGCATTCGGCTGCAATGAGACCTTGGCGAAGCCGGTGATCTCGCTCAACCAGGCGTCGAGCTGGGCGAACAGCTGGCGGTACCCGGCGGTCTGGGTGGCGGGGGCGAAGGGATGGATGCTGGCGAAGGCGGGCCAGGAGACCGGGATCATCTCGCTGGTCGCATTGAGCTTCATGGTGCAGGAGCCCAGGGGGATCATCGAGGTGGTCAGCGACAGGTCCTTGGCCTCCAGCCGGCGCATGTAGCGCAGCATCTCGGTCTCACTGTGGTAGCGGTTGAAGACCGGATGGAGCAGGAAGGGGCTGGTGCGCGCCAGGCCTTGCGGGAAGTCCGCCGACGGCAGGACAGCTGCGTGCGCAGGCTGGCTCGCCGGCGCGGCAGCGCGGGCGAAGATCGACAGCAGGGTGCGGATCTCCGCCGGGGTGCTGCATTCGTCGAGGGCGATGCAGATGGTCGCGGGGTCGAGGCGGCGCAGGTTGATGCGCGCCTCTGCTGCCGCTGCCATGATCCGCTCCACCATGCCCGGGCACGAGACCCGCACGGTGTCGAAGAAGGACTGACGCGCGGTGGCGAAGCAGAGCCGCTCCAGCCCGCCGGCCAGCTGGACCGCCAGGCCGTGCACGCGCGCAGCGATGGCACGCAGGCCCTCGGGGCCATGGTAGACCGCGTACATCGCCGCCATGTTGGCGAGCAGGGCCTGGGCGGTGCAGATGTTGCTGGTGGCCTTCTCGCGGCGAATGTGCTGCTCGCGCGTCTGCAGCGCGAGGCGCAGCGCATTCTGGCCATGGGCATCCCGGGAGATGCCGATCAGCCTGCCAGGCATGTGGCGCTTGAGCGCCTCGCGGGTGGCGAAGAAGGCGGCATGCGGCCCGCCGAAGCCGAGCGGCACGCCGAAGCGCTGGCTATTGCCCAGGGCGATGTCGGCACCCCATTCCCCGGGCGGGGTGATGAGGGTCAGGGCGAGCAGGTCGCAGGCGGCGATGACGGTCAGGCCCTGCGCGTGGGCGGTCTGGGCGAGCGCCCGGTAGTCGCGCAGCGTGCCATCGCTTGCCGGATACTGCAGCAGGATGCCGAAGCAGCCGGCGTACGGGCTGCCGGCCTCCAGCGGGTCGCCGACCACCACCTCGATGCCGAGCGGCTCGGCGCGGGTGCGCACCACATCGATGGTCTGGGGGTGGCTGTCGGCGGCGATGAAGAAGCGCGCCGGGGTGTGCTGGTCGCGGGCAAGGCCATGCGCCATCGCCATGGCCTCGGCCGCGGCGGTACCCTCGTCGAGCATCGAGGCGTTCGCGATCGCAAGACCGGTCAGGTCGCAGACCATGGTCTGGAAGTTGAGCAGGCTCTCGAGGCGGCCCTGGGAGATCTCCGCCTGGTAGGGGGTGTACTGGGTGTACCATCCGGGATTCTCCAGGATGTTGCGCTGGATCACCGCCGGCACCTGGCAGTCATGGTAGCCCATGCCGATGAGCGAGCGGAACACCTGGTTGCTGTCGGCGAGCGCCTTCAGCTCGACCAGCGCCTCCTGCTCGCTGCGCGCGTCCGGCAGGCCGGTGAGCGCGCCGCGGCGGATGCGCGCCGGCACCGCGGCGTCGATGAGTGCAGCGAGGGAGGCGTAGCCGAGCTGCTCGAGCATGCGCGCCTGCTCGGCGCGGGATGGCCCCAGGTGGCGTCCGAGGAAGCTGGCGGGGCGCTCCTGCAGCTGCGTCTGGTCGCTGTGGGAGGTAGGAGCCGGGGAGGTGCTGGTGGCCATGGAACGCTCATACCCGGACGAGGGGACGGGGCCACCACGCCGGGTCGTGGTGATCGCCTGTCCCCTGTCGCGTGGCCTGAGAGCGTGACTCCGTCGGCGGGCGAGGCCGGTCCGCCACCAAAGTGGCAGGCTGGGCTCGTCTCTTTCCAGGGCGCCGTCGAGCAGCGGTTCTTCGGCCTGAGAGCGTTACTCCTTCGGCATCCCGGACCCGAGGTGAGCCTCGGCTGGGACTTCTCCCGCTGCCGTCAACCGGCCTGGGCTCATGCTCGGGTCCAGGCACCGCGGTCAAGGATTTTGCCGGGCGACGTTCCTGCCGGCGCCGGCCGCTAGCGCTTGCCCACTGCCCGATCGTCGGGACCCTGCGGCCATGACCACCATCGAGCTGCCGGACGAAGGCGCGACCCAGCGGCTGGCAGAGCGGGTGGCAGGCCTGCTCGAGACCGGCACGGTGGTGGGGCTCGACGGTCCGCTGGGGGCAGGCAAGACCACCTTCACGCGCTATCTGGTCCAGGCCTTGGGCGGGGACCCTGCGCAAGTATCCAGTCCGACCTATACCCTGATGCACCACTACCAGGCCCGCGTGCCCATCGTCCATGTCGATGCCTATCGCCTCCAGGGGGGTGGGGGGCTTGCGGGCCTGGGGTTCGACGAGCTGCGCGACGGGGGCATCGCCATCGTCGAATGGGCGGGGCTGGTGATGGCCGGGATCGATCCGGCGGGGTGCTGGCGCATCGTGCTCGAGCATTGCCTCAATGGCGGCCGGCAGGCGACAGTTACAACGCCACCCCATCTAGCGGGTAAGTGGTTGCACGAGCACGGCGCACGATGATCGTCTCACCATCCCGCATCCGGCCTGGCCGGCGTGATGAACCCTCGCTCTAGGATCGACATGGTGCTTATCAGTGTGGCCCTCGGAGTGAGCGCATGAGTGGGGTGGGATCTGATGCGGGAGGAGCCGCGCCTCCGAGCGATTCGACGCCGCCGACCGGTTCGCCCTACTCCCAGTCGGCACCGGCTGCACCAGCCGATGGCGGCGCCTCAGGGCAGCCTGCCCGTGCCAGCGACCAGCGCGAGGCCACCCCGGTCACCTTCACCCCCTTCACCAAGGCGGCAGCGGCCGGCGAGGCCCCGTCTGCCGCCAGCGCGGCGGCCGCCGCCACCGCCACGCCCACCCCGGCAGGTCCCGATGGTGAGCGCATCCGGCGCCTGCCGACGGTCGATGGCGGCGACCCCCTGGTCAAGGAATACGCCCAGCGCTTCCTCGCGACCTGCGCCATGCGCACCTTCTCCTGGCTGTGGCTGCTGCTCGGCCTGGCGGCGGCGATCGGCGGGGGATTGGCGGGCAACCACCTGCAAGGACCCGTCCAGCCGCTAGTCGGTGAGCGAGGCCCGGTGTCGATCCTGCTCAACGACCACCTGGGCAATTCCCTGGGCGTGATTGTCGGCATGACCGTCGGCGCATTCCTGTGCAGCACCCTGGGCGTGATCATCAACTGGCGCCGGGTGCCGACCGGCCAGGAGCCATGGTTCGGCTACTTGATCGCGATCCTCATCTACCTGCCCTTCTACGACCCGCTGATCGCCTTGGGCGTGGTCGGCGGCGTCCTGACGCTGGTCTACTTCGCCGCCATCGCCTTCCGCCTGCTGGCCCTGGTGGTGGGCGGCAATCTCGGCCTGCGCAGCGAGGAACTGCCGGAACCGGTGGGCGGCTGGCCGCTCTACACCGTGCTGGTCCCGCTCTACAAGGAGCGCAATGTCGCCAAGAACATCCTCGTCAATCTCGGCAAGCTCGACTATCCCCGCGACCGCCTGGATGTGAAGTTCCTGCTCGAGGCCGATGACCCGGAGACGCTGCAGGCGATCAAGGAGGCCGGCATCCCGCCGTGGGCCGAGGTGGTGATCGTCCCGGCCGGCCAGCCCAAGACCAAGCCGCGCGCATGCAATCACGGACTGGTCAGCGCGCGCGGCGACTTCCTGGTGATCTTCGATGCCGAGGACCGACCGGAGATCGATCAGCTCAAGCAGGCGGTGCTAGCCTTCGGCAAGCTCGGCATCGACGTCGTCTGCCTGCAGGCGCAGCTCGCCTACCACAACCACCGCCAGAACATGCTCACGCGCTGGTTCGCGCTCGAGTACAATGTGTGGTTCCGCCGCTACCTCTCGGGGCTGGTGGCGCTGGGGGTGCCGATCCCCCTGGGCGGGACGAGCAACCACTTCCGCACCGCCGTGCTGCGCGAGATCGGCGGCTGGGACCCGTTCAATGTCACCGAGGACTGCGATCTGGGCGTGCGCCTGTACATGCAGGGCTACCAGACCAAGACGCTCAACAGCACCACCTGGGAAGAAGCCAATAGCCGGGTCGGCAACTGGCTGCGCCAACGCAGCCGCTGGCTCAAGGGCTACATGATCACCCACCTGGTGTGGGCACGGCGTCCCTGGCTGCTGGTGTGGAAGCTCAATCCCTGGGGTGCGCTCGGCTTCATCCTCTCGGTCTACTGCGTCTCGTCCCTAGCGGCGCTCAACCTGCTGCTGTGGGCCATCACCGGCGTCTACATCACCCTGCTGGCGATCGACTACAGCCATGGCATCCCGCTGTGGGACCTGCTGAGCACGCGCGACGAGAGCCATGAGCGGCTGAGCTGGCAGATGGTTTTCCACGGCCGCTACGAGGACGCCCACCTGTCGCTGCTCAGCCAGGTCTTCTTCGTCGCCTCGGTGTGCCTGCTGTTCGGCAATCTCGCCTTCATCCTCATCAACGCCCTCGCCGGCCGGCGCCCTGGCCAGCGTGGCCTGTGGCTGGCGGCGCTGATCAGCCCGCTGTACTGGGTGCTGATCAGCCTGGCGGCCTGGAAGGGGCTCTGGCAGCTGATCTTCAAGCCGCATTACTGGGAGAAGACCGTGCATGGGCTCGATCATGAGCCGCCCAAGGGCTAGCCGTCCCGCGCGCTCCTGAGCGCCGGAGTGCGCAGGCGACCCGCTGAGGGGGAGGTGGAGGCGATGGAGGGGGCAGATGGTGCGGACGAGACGCTGCGCGCGCACGGTGCGCTGATTCAGGAACGAGGAGATCACCGATGGCTGATAGCCTGACTGGCGACAACGCCCCGACCTCGCGACTGGGGGGCCTGCTCATCGGCGAGCCCTACCAGCAGGCGTTCATGAACCTGATCGAGCTGGCGACCACTTCGCAGGTCGAGCTGAGCGAGCGGCACCCCTATCCGCTGGCATTCGACCTCTACGGCATGGCCGCGCTCGACCGCATCGCCGCCGACCTGTGGCGTGATGGCTGGACCGCGCAATCGGCGGAGCTGCCCTACTATGTCAAGGCCATGGGCTCGGTGATCGCCTGCACCATGCTCCAGTTCGGGAACTCGATCATCGCCTTCCGCTCCAAGGACCAGTTCACCAACTTCTCGGTGTATGTCGAGCGGACCAAGAGCGAATACTTCCCCTTCCACAAGATCACCAAGCTGCTGACCGTCCCCGCGAGCGGGACGGTCCATGATTACTACCAGGCCTTCATCGCCGACCGCTGACGGGCTAGCGCCGCGGCAGGGCCGCCTGAGGGCGAACGAGGATACTTTGACTTCGCCGGTCGCTGTCCACGCTGCCCAGCGTGCTGCGCATACTCTGGACGTTCGTCAAGCAGGTCGGCGCGCTGATCCTCGACATCCTGGTGGTGGTGTTGGCGGTCGCCGGCATCTCGATCCTGGTCAAGTACCTCGGCAAGGCGATGATCCTGGCCCTCCCGCTGGTGGTGCTGATCGCCGGCGTGCTGCTGCTGTCGCTGGCGCGCATGCGCAAGCGCGCGCGCGACCAACGCGAACGCGCCGCCGCCGAGCGCTCGGCGCGCCGCTAGACGTGCGGGGTGGTGGCAGCGGGCGGCTCGCCGCGACGGGAGACCAGCCAGGCGGCGAGCGCTGCCTGCTGCAGGCTGGTGAAATCGCGTCCGAGGACTCGTCCGGCCTGCAGCACGCTGTCGGCTTCCGGCTTGGCGCGTTCCCGCCCGTCGGGCAGGGTGACCACCTTCATGACGATGGTCTGGCCCTCGACCAGAATGCTGTCGCTGCGCCGCGGCAGCAGCTGGCGGCTGGTGATGCGGTGCCTGAGGCCGATGGTCGATGAGCGTTCGAGGATGCGCGCGGCGATGCGCGTCAGCTCGCGCGGATCGCAGAGCACGGTCAGCTCGTGCCCGGGCCTGCCCTTCTTCATCTGCACCGCGGCCAGGTAGGCGTCCTTGGCGCCCGCCTCGAGCAGATCCTCCGCCACCACCGCCAGCTGCTCGCCGGTGGCATCATCGATGGTGCAGGTGATCTCGGCGATGAGATCCTGGCTGGGACCGCTCGCCTGGTCGTCCAGCTCCTCGATCAGGCTGACGCGCACGGCATTGGTCCGCCCCGGGATGCGCTTGTGGCCGGCGCCATAGCCGATGGCGTGGGTGCTGATCACCTGGGAGGTGCCCGGATGCATGTAGGCATGGGCCAGCGCGGTCACCAGGGCGCAGCCGGTGGGGGTGGTCAGTTCCCCGGTCTCGTCGGCAAGCTGGCGCCACGGCGCCCGGCGCCGGGCCAGCATCGCGGCGACCGCCGGGACCGGCACCGGCATGTGGCCATGCGCGCACCGCACGCTGCCGGTGCCTGGCACCAGCGGGGTGGCGATGATGCGGGTGATGCCCAGCTGCTCGAGCAGCAGGCAGCAGCCGACCACGTCGGCGATGGCATCGATGGCGCCCACCTCGTGGAATTCGATCTCCTCGGGATTGACCCCATGCACCTGGCCTTCGGCCTCGGCCAGCAGGCGGAAGACCGCCTGGGCCCGCTCGATGACCCGCAGCGGCAGTGCCGAGGCGGCGATGAGGTCGCGGATGGCGCGGTAGGGACGATGGGGGTGATGCCGCTGCCAGTCGACCTGCGGCAGGATCGATGCCGATGCCGCCAACGGAGCCGCAAGCGCCCCGTGGCTGGGCGGATGATCGTGTTCGTGCGCGGCGCCATGCTCATGGCTGTGCCCGTGCTCATGGCTGTGATCGTGCTGATGGGCAGGGTCTCCCGCCTGATCGGGAGCCTGGGGAACAGGGGCCGCTCCCGCGGCAATGCCGGTGCTCCAGCGGGCCTTCTGATCGGCCAGCACGCTGACCTGGAGCGCGCTGATGCCATTGATCGACACCCGCTGGGCGGTGATCGGGATCTCGCCCAGGCCGAGCTGGAGCAGATCGCGCTCGACCTGCGGCAGATTGCCGCCCAGGTCGGCCAACGCCGCCAGCAGCATGTCGCCGGCTACACCGCATGGCATCTCGATGAACAGCGTGGCCATGGCACACCTCGCAGGGCGATGGTCTGCATCCTCACCGCCAGTCCAGCGGCACGGCCTCGGCCGTGCTCGGCCGGCTACTCGTGGGCGGCAGGGGAGCGGTGCTGCTGGATGCGCAGGGCGGCGGCGCGATTGGCCATCACGATGAGCTGATCCAGTCCGATCCCATAGAGCACCACCAGCACCACTAGGGTCAGCCAGGCCGCCATCAGGGGGCGGTCGGCGAAGGGGTTGTCATGCGCCTCGCGGCTCGCGCGCGCGCGCCAATGCTGGACGATGATGCCGCACGACCAGCCGGTGGGGAAGGCGAAGGCGGCGATGGCGATCGCGCCCACGCCCAGGGTGATGGGCCAGTCGGGGGCAGGGTGCACCGACCAGGGGCCGACACGGTACAATCCCAGGCCATCGAATCCGCTCAGCGCGATCAATGCCGCGGTATTGCCGATCGCCAGGGCATTGCGCGTGCGCACGCTCCACTGCCGGGCGGCTGCGATCTGCCAGTAAAGCGCGATCAGCGCAGCCGGGGGCACCAGCCACATGAGGATGGAGATGGCGGTCGTCATGCTGAGCAGCATGCCGTGGTACCGGGCGTTGAGAACAGCGGGATCCCTCAGCCCGGCTGGGCGAGATTGCGCGCCATGCGCTCGCCCAGGCGCCCTAGCGCCGGGCAATGGTCGAACGGGTCGAGCTCGACTGATATCAGGCTGAAGCGTCCGCGGTAGGCGCAGGCGATGTCCCAGGCGTCGACGAACTCGCGCTCGCTGCACACCTGGCGCCCCCAGCCGTGGCCGAGGATCTCCGGTATGCGATCGTAGCGCCAGTTCAGGATGTCGTTGTAGCTGCCATCCTTGATGAAGCGCTCGGTGGTATAGCCATGATTGTTCAGCACGATGACGATGGGATCGAGACCCTGGGCGACGATGGTGGAGAGCTCCATGCCGGTCATCTGGAAGGCGCCATCGCCAACCAGCACCACCGGCCGCAGCTTGGGATTGGCTAGCGCGACGCCGATGCTCGCCGGCACGGCGAATCCCATCGAGGTGTAGTAGGCCGGGGCGATGAACTCGGTCTTGCGGTGGATGACCAGATCGATGGCGCCGAACAGGCACAGCCCGACGTCGCAGACCACCGCCATGTTGTCGCTCAGCCGCTGGTTGATGAAGTGGAACAGCCTGGTGACGCTGATGGCCTGGTCGCCGGCCGGCTCGTCCGGCGGTGGGCAGGGGGGGACGAGGCGGCGGGCGGGGTGGCGGCGCAGGCGCGCGCGCGTCAGGGAGCGGACGAACTGGACGAAGTCGACGTCGGCATAGCGGTGGCGGCTGATGCTGATCAGCTCCGACGTCGCCTCGATCGCCCGGCCATGGTCGAGGTCGGCGGTGAAGATGCCGAGATTGACGTCGGTCAGCACCGTGCCCAGCATGAGCAGGCAGTCCGAGCCTTCGACCTCCGCGCGCACCTCCGCGCGCCCCATCGCGCCTCCGTAGATGCCGAGGTAGTTCGGGTGCAATTCGCTCATCACCGATTTGCCCAGGATGGTCACCGCCACCGGGATGTTGGTGCGCTCGGTCAGGCGGCGCAGCTCATCGGCCAGGCCGAAGCGGTGCATCTCGACATCCGCGAGGATGACCGGGCGCTTCGCCCGGTTGAGCCGCGCGATCGCCTCGTGCAGCGCTTCGCGCAGGATGCGCGCGTCGAAATGCTCGCTCGCCTCGAGCGGTGCATGCGGGAAGCGCATCTGGGCATCGACCAGGTCACGCGGCAGCTCGAGGTAGACCGGACGCTTGTGCCGCCAGCAGGCCGCCAGGCATTCGTCGATGCGGCGGAAGGCGGTCTCGGGATCGTCGAGCACCGCCGAGGCGACGGTGATCTTCTCGAAGATCTCCTTCTGGGTCGAGAAGCTGCGCACCTTGTGGTGCAGCAGGGGATCGTCGACGCGTTCGCGCATCCCCGGGGAGCCGCTGATCACCACCACCGGGGACTTTTCCGCATAGGCGCCGGCGACGGCATTGGCGATGCTCAGGCCGCCGACGCAGTAGGTCACGCAGACCGCGCCCATGCCGTTGATGCGGGCGTAGGCGTCGGCGGCGAAGCCGGCGCCGTCCTCCTTGGTGGTGCCGACCACGTGGATGGGGCTGGCCTGGAGCTGGTCGTAGAAGCCGAGGACGTAATCGCCGGGGATGCCGAAGACGTGCCGGACGCCGTAATCCTGGAGCCGGCGGATGAGGTAGGCACCGATGGTGGGGAGCACAGGCATGGTCACGCCCTCCTCGCCTGCGGCGGCTGCGGCAGGCTGACGGAGTATAACCCTGTTTCACCCCTGCGGGGGTCGATCTGCGGTGTGTGAACGGGGGTGCGGGTGACCAGGTGGGCTGCTGGTGGCTGCGGGCAAGGTGGGCCCGCTCCTGGTCCTTAGCCGCGGGCGTGGCCCTTGGCGGCGCAGGCGGGGGCGAACACCGCGGTGGCGAACTGCTCCAGGGTGGTCGGGGTGGTGGTCGCGGCCGAACGCGGCTGGGTCGCCGCAGCCAGGCCGCCATTGAAGCCCTGGTACATCTCGACGAAGCCGTCGGCGACGCTCGCCGAGATGCCCATGCTGATCATCGCCCCGCGGGCATCGGCATAGGGGAAGGGTACGTAGGGCAGCTGGGGCCTGCCGATCGCGGTGCCGAGGATGCGCGTGGACTCCAGCATGGTGTAGTCGCGCGCCCCCAGGAGCTCGACCACCGAGCGGCCGCTGAAGTCGAGCGCGGCGAGGCGTCGCGCCGCGACCGCGGCGATGTCGCTGGTGGCGATCTGTGCGAAGGATAGCTCGGGCTTGGCCGGCGAGCCGTAGATCCCCATGCCGGTGATCAGCGGGATGCCCTGGAGGTGGTTCTCCATGAAGTAGGCCGGGCGCAGCACCAGCTGGTGCAGTCGGGCGAGCTCGGCCAGCCGAGCCTCATGCCGGTGCAGCAGGCTGATCGGACCCAGGCCGGTCGCGTGATGGGCGCCGATGCTGCTGAGCACCACTGCGTGGGTGGCTGGGCTGGTCTTCAGCGCGTCCACGTATGCGGCGCTGACCCGGGCGCTGTAGGCGGCGAAATCAGGCGTGCTGAGGTTGGGGGGGATCATCACGAAGGCTGCCCTGGCGCCAGCGAGCGCCCGGGTGAGGAAGGCGGTGTCCTCGAGCGAGCCGACCGCCGCCTCGGCGCCCTTGGCGACCAGCGGCGCCAAGAGGCTGGGGGAGCGGCCTATGACACGCACCGGCAGGTGCAGGGCGAGCAGGCTGGTGGCGATGGCGCCGCCGATATGTCCAGAAGCACCGCTGATGACATAGGGTGAAGAAGAGGTCATGATGGCTCCTGGACGGTGGTGCGAGGCGGACGGCTGGGGCGGTTGCCAACTATCCTGCCATCGAACCTGGCACAAGGCGACAATCGCCGGCGTGCCACAAGCGACGGGCCGGCTCACGCCGTGGCGAGCCCAGCCGCAGTGCATGGATCCCGGTTTCAGCGCCCACCACCGGTCGTCCCTGGCAAGCCGGTCCCGGACCACGAGCCGCGGGGGCGTCGCACCGGCAGCCGGGCCGGATCGGGCGACCGTCGCACTGCCGCCATCGGCGGCGAAAGGCGACTAGCCCACCTGCACTACCGGGCTAACCTTTGGCCATGGCTCCGATCAAGTCGACCATCCTGCGTCTCGAACGGGAGATCCAACAGGAGCATGCGCGCTCGCTGGCGGCCATGCACCAGGCCTACGAGCAGCTGTCAGCGGCGCTGCTGCAGGCGGCGCGCGAGTTCGGCTACTTGGGCGGGGATCCGCTCGGTGCGCTCGGCCATCTGTTGGCCCCCAGCCCGCTCAACCATCGCATCGCCGAGGAGTCGCTGACCCTGTGGCGCACCTTCTTCGCCTGCTTCCGTCCGGACGAGGCGGCCTTCGAGGCGGCACGCTTCCAGCAGAAGGCGAGCCAGCTGGACGCGCGGATCACGGTCCTGAGCCCCGGCGAGCGGCCAGACCAGCAACTGACCCTGGAGCTGATGGAGACCCTCAGCGGCCTGTGGGAGGAGCGCCATGCCGACATCAGCGCGCGCCTCGACACCCTGATCGGCGAGCTCTCCAGCCATCAGGCCAAGCTCGGCTCGGTGCAGCTCACCACCGCGCATCAGAGCGACGAGATCGAACGCATCGCGCATGTGGTCTCGCAGTCGCTCAACGAGCTGCATGAGCGCGTGCCGGACGGGGAGCCGCTCGGGCAGCAGGTGGCGCGCCTGGTGGCGCGCTACCGCACCGACCTGGCCGCCAGCCGGCGCCATGCCCAGGGCATGATCGCCGCCGTGCGCCGGCTGCTCGATGCGCTCAACGCCATCGCCACCCGGCGCGAGCCGCCGCCGCTTCCGCCTGAGGCCGAGGCGGTGTTCGTCGAGGTGCGCAAGCTCGACGAATCGCGGCGCGAACTGGAAGGCATCGTGCGCGAGCAGCGCGGCCAGATCGCCAAGCTCGAGGGCGAGCGCCGTGAGCTGATGGAGGAGGTCGCCAGCCGGGACCGCCGGCTGGCGCGCTACGAGGAGGGGGACAACCAGGAGGTCGATGCGCGGCTGAAGCTCTATCGCGAGGCCTTCGCGGCCCTCGAGGGCAAGCGCGATCCTGCGCCGCTGCTCGAGCAGGTGCGCAAGCTCGAGCGCGTCCTCAGCCTGTCGGCGGAGGACGAGCAGCAGGCGGCCAAGATCATCGACCGCCATGTGGCTGAGCTGGCCAAATGCCTCGAGGACCTGCGCCGGGTGGTGCCGCTGGCGGATGATCCCCGGCGCTTCCGCCCGCGGCTGTTCGGCTCGAAGTACGAGTTCAAGACTCTCAAGGGGCAGATCAGCGCCGCGCGCGATGCCGCGCGCGATCTCATCGAGTACCTCGATCGGGCTCGCTGGGCCTTGGGGGTGACGCTGCTGGCGAAGCAGGTGCCCAAGCTGCGCGCGGTGTTCAAGGAGATGGTGTCCCTGGTCGCGCATTGGCGCATGAAGCTGGGCGACCCGCCGCCGGTATCGATCAGCATCAGCATGGATGGCGGCAGCGGCATCCTCGCCCTGCCGGCGATCCTGGCCAGCGACCTGGAGAGCGTGTTCAAGAAGAAGACCAAGGCCGGACCCGCTGCCGCCAGCCTGGCGCCGGTCCTGGGCGAGTGCGTCACCATCTACCACCGCGCGGTCGAGCAGGCGAAGGGCGAGCCGATCCCGCGTGCCGAGCCGCCGAAGCGCGAAAGCGCCATCCAGGCCATCCAGCGGCTGTCCGCCGAGCTCTCGCACCTGGCGGCGATCTGCGAGACCGCCTTCAGCGAGGCGGCGCAGCTGGAGTTCCGCCTCTCCGAGAGCGATGCCGCCCTGCTAAACGATGACCACCTCCTGCGCCTGGCGCTGCAGACCGTCGATGGCGCCTGCAGCGAGCTGGTCGCCCTGCCCAATGCGCCGGCTGCGCATTTCACCGCCCTGGCGGGGCGCGGCAAGGACTTCGACAAACTGCTCTCCGGTGGTCGGCAGCGCATGGAATGGCTTGAGGAGCTGGCCCTCTACCGCATAACCATCAGCGCCTGATATAGGTCACAACCTAACGGCCGTAAGCCCTTTCCGTGTGTGGATGGGCGGATAGGCTGCGCCGCGAGGGTGCCCTATGAATGGTATGAAAATCGGCTTGTTGGCGATCGCCGTCTTCCTGCTCTTCCTGCTCGTGCTTGACCGCTCGCGCCAGACCGAGCAGTTCGCCGATCTGAGGAAGTCCATCGAAGCGCTCAACGGCTCGATCCAGCAGCTCGGGCAGGGCAGCGTGCGCAGCGCGCCGGCAGCGGTCGAGTCAACGATCCCCCATGTCGCAGGCGCGCCGACCACGGGTGCTACGCCGGCGGCTGCCGCGGCGGAGCACGCCGACGCCGTGCGCGACGGCAACCCCAAGCTCGGGGTCAACTTCCTGCTGCCCTATGACCGCTCCGCCTTTCACCCGGAATGGGTGTCAGGTACGATTTATTCGCTGGGTGCGACCTCCAAGAGCCTCAATCCCCTGACCGACACCTCCGCCGTCACCGCCGATCTCCACAGCACCATCAACTCCGAGCTGTGCTACCGCCCACCGGCCCATCCCGAGCAGTGGATGGCCGCGCTGGCCGAATCGCTGATCATCTCCGACGACTACAAGGTCTACACCTTCACCATCCGAAAGGGAGTCAAGTGGCAGACCCCGTCCATCGCCAGCAAGCCGGAGTTCGCCTGGATACCCAAGGACGTCGAGCTCACCGCCCACGACTTCGCCTTCGTCTTCAATCTCATCCAGGACCCTGATGTCGAGTGCCCCAGCCTGAAGTCGTATTACGAGGATCTCAGCAAGATCGAGGTGCCGGACGACTACACCCTGCGGCTGACCTGGAAGCGCAAGGTCGTCACCAGCCTGTCCTTCAGCATGGAGGTCTCGCCGCTGCCGCGGCACATCTACACCCGCAACCGCGATGGTTCACCGATCCCTGAGAAGTCGATCGGCGTGCAGTTCAACAAGAACTGGTTCGATGAGGAGCGCCAGGCCATCGGCGTCGGGGCCTACATCCTGGAGGCCTACGAGCCGGACAAGCGCATCCGCTACCGGCGCAACCCGGCCTACTGGGGCGAGGGCCAGCATTTCGAGTACCTCGAGGACAACTGCACGATCAAGCAGCCCGATGCCCAGCTGGTGGCATTCAAGAACGGCGATCTGACCTACTCCGGGTTGCGCCCCAGCCAGTACAAGAGCGAGATCCTCGACCGCAACGAACCGCGTTTCGCCGCCTTCGACCCGAACAACCGCAAGGCCGGACGCTCAGGGGAGTTCGCCTGGGAGGAATGCCAGACGCACCGCTTCAGCTACATCGGCTGGAACATGCGCAGCGCGCTGTTCAAGGACAAGCGCGTACGCCAGGCGATGAGCCATGCCTTCCCGAAGGACCGCATCATCAAGGACGTCTTCCGCAGCCTCGGCGAGCCGGTGCTCTCCGATGTGCACCCGACCAGCCAGTACTACAACCACGACCTCAAGCCCTACGCCTTCGATCTCGCCGAGGCCAGGCGCCTGCTCGCCGAGGCCGGCTGGAGCGACACCGACGGCGACGGCATCCTCGACCATGAGGACCATGGCAAGCGCATTCCCCTGCGCTTCACCGTCAAATACTCCAAGGACAACCCGGAATGGGATTCCACCCTGCTGATCTTCCGCGACGAGCTGCGCAAGATCGGCGTCGATCTCCAGCTCAAGACCCTCGAGTGGCCGGAGATGATGCGGGTCTACGAGGACAAGGATTTCGATGCCGTGGTCGGTCAGTGGACGATGGACTGGGACATCGACTACTTCCAGCTCTGGCACAGCAGCCAGGTCGACATCCCCGGCTCGTCAAATACCTGCGGCTTCGCCAATAAGCGGCTCGATGAGCTGGCGGACAAGCTGCGCGTCACCTTCGACGTCCCCGAGCGCATCGCCATCGCCAAGGAATGCCAGGCCATCCTGCACGAGGAGCAGCCCTATACCTTCTTCATGAACCCGCATTCGATATTCGTCTGGCACGACCATGGACCGCCGCACAAGAACTTCTATCTCGACGGCGTGACCTACGGCCTCGACCATCTGCCGCCGCTGACCAATCGCTCGATGATGTACTGGCATTTCGTCGGAAACTGACCGGATCCCCGCTCTGTGCTCAGCTACACGATACGCCGGCTGCTGCTGATGATCCCCACGCTGGTGGGCATCCTGATCATCAATTTCGCCATCCTGCGCCTGCAGTCGGCGTCGCTGACGCAATCGATGCAGCAGCAGGTCGGCAACCAGGAGGGTGCCTCTGCCAGCCACCAGGTGCGCAGCCAGGCGTCCTATTCGGCGATCGAGAACCATCTCGCGCGCTTTGTGCGCACCGGCAACAACCTCCCGGCGCTGATCAATGTCCGTGGTTGGCTCGACAAGGACGATGTAGTGGCTCTGCTGCGCCAGGCGGCCAGCCCCACGTCCAAGCCGAGCGTGCGGTCGCAGGCCCAGAGCACCCTGTGGCTGCTCGGGCACTTCGGCGTCGAGCCGCTCGAGGAGGTGATCGCAGACGACAGCCTGGTTGACCTGCATGGGCAGGCGAGCGTCGCCCTGACCTTGGATGCCTACGTGCCGTTGAACATCGAGGATCTCAAGTATATGAGCGAGCAGCGGCAGGATGACATCCGCGTGCGCAATGGCGAGCTGCGCAAGTATCGCTTCCCTGCCGGCCGCGATGACCCGGACTATGCCGAGAAGCGGGCGAAGCTGCTCGCCCTGTGCGAACGCGACAAGAAGGAGTTCGCCCATACCTCCGCTGCCGCCTGGGGCGCGCTGCTGCGTGAGACCGGCATCTGCGACTTCTTCTACAAGCTCTTCAGCGGCAACCTCTACAGCGAGACGCGCGGCGACTACGTCTTCCACCTGATCGGCGACCGCTGGTACGTCACCTTCTGGCTCAACCTCTTCTCCATCATCATCGCCTGGTGCGGCTCATTGCTGATCGGCATCCGCTCGGCGCGCACCAACGGCAGCCTGGAAGAACGCGTAGCCACCTCCAGCCTGTTCATCCTGTGGTCGGTGCCTTCGTTCTTCCTCGGCACGCTGATGCTCCATCACCTGTGCACCAATGGCGCCGATGGCAGGGCATGGTTCCCCAACCGCGGCCTCGAAAGCGACGACTCCCTGTGGCTCACCACCCCCGCCTTCCTCTGGGACCTCTTCTATCATGCCTGCCTGCCGATGACCGTGCTGTGCTATGCGAGCTTCACCAGCCTGTCGCGCTATGTGCGCGGCAATCTCCTCGAGCAGCTGCAGAGCGATTATGTGCGCAGCGCGCGAGCCAAGGGCTGCAATGAGGATCAGGTGACCTACCGCCATGCCCTGCCGAACAGCATGATCACCATGATCACCCTGGGCTCCGGCCTGCTCGCCGACCTCTTCGGCAGCTCAGTGATCGTCGAGACCATCTTCAGCATCCCCGGCCTCGGCCTCCTGCTGTTCGATGCGGCCAAGAACCAGGATGGCCCGCTGATCATGGGCTCGACGGTGATCTCGGTGCTGCTCCTGCTAGTCGGCATCCTCATCGCCGACCTGCTCTACGCCGTGGTCGATCCACGCATCAGGTCGAAATATGCGTGAATCCGCCTCACCCGGACAGCAGGCGTTCGAGCGCTTCTGGCGCAGGGCCGCGGTGCGCGGCGCCGTCATCGTGTTGGCGGCGCTGCTCCTGGTCGGCATCTATGCGCCCTTCCTGGCCAACGAGATCGCCTTCCTGTGGGTCGATAGGCAGGGTGCGCACTGGCCGCTCTTCGCCGACCTGTTCAACCGCACCAGCTATCCCCGTCCGCACGACCTGTTGTTCAACCTGCTGTCCCTGCTCGTGCCGCCGCTCGCGCTGGTGTGGTGGCTGCTGCGCCGCCGCCTGGGCATCGGACGACGCCTGGCCCTATGCCTGGGGGTGGTGCTGATCGCCTGGCTGCTGGCGATGGTCCCGCTGATTCCGACGAAATCGGGCTGGTCGGCCGTGTGGGCCCACCGTCCGCTCAGTCCCTTCACCAGCATCGAGGCGCACGCCGGCACCGCCGGTTCCGACGTCATTACCGCCATCTTCGCCCCCATCCCTCATCGCTGCGATGCCACCTACCCGGGCGCCAGCCTGCTGCCCCCGGGCTCGATCAACAAGGCCACCGGCACCCACTTCTGGCTGGGCACCGACGACATCGGCCGCGATGTCCTGGCGAGCCTGCTATTCGGCGTACGCATTTCGCTGTCCATCGGCTTCGTCGCCACCGGGCTGTCGCTCCTGATCGGCATCGCGGTCGGCGGCGCCAGCGGCTACTTCGGCGGCTGGATCGATGTGCTCCTCCAGCGCCTGGTCGAGGTGATGATGTGCTTCCCCACCTTCATCATCATCCTCTCGGTGGTGGCGATGATCGGCCCAGACATCTTCGTCATCATGCTGGTCATCGGCCTGACCAGCTGGGCCGGCACGGCGCGCCTGGTGAGGGGCGAATTCCTCCACCAGGGGGTATGCGACTACGTCGCCGCGGCGGAGGCCATCGGCGTCGCGCGATGGCGCATCATCGTGCGCCACATCCTGCCCAACACCATGGCGCCGATCATCATCACCGCGACCTTCGGCATCGCCGGCGCGGTGCTGAGCGAATCGGGTCTGTCGTTCCTCGGCCTTGGTGACCCCACCACCGCCTCGTGGGGGGTGCTGCTCGAGCAGGGGCGGGAAAACATCCGCTATCCCTGGCTCATCTATGCCCCGGGCATTGCGATCTTCGTCCTCGTCACCTGCCTGAACCTGATCGGCAACGGCCTGCGCGACGCCTTCGATCCCAAGAGCACCTGAAGTGGAAAGCGCCATGACCAGCACCCCCGCCCCGATCCTGGAATTCGATGCCCTGAACATCTCCTTCAGGCTGCGCCAACGCATGGTCGAGGCGGTCAGGGGGGTGAGCTTCTCGATCGGCGCCGGCGAAGTGGTGGCGCTGGTGGGGGAATCCGGGTCGGGCAAGAGCGTCTCGGCGATGTCATCGATCCGCCTGCTGCAGGAGCCCCCGGCGATGTATCCGAGCGGGAGCATCCGCTGGTTCGGCGAGAATGTGCTGACGATGACCGGGGATCGCCTGCGCCACCTGCGCGGTGGCGAGATCGGCATGATCTTCCAGGAGCCGATGAGCGCGCTGAATCCGACCTGGACCTGCGGACGGCAGGTCGAGGAGGCGCTCGAACTGCATACCGGCCTGGATGCCGCCGCCCGCCGCGAGCGTACGCTCGAGCTGTTCCGCTCGGTGGGCATCCCGCAGCCTGAGACCCGCTACAGCCAGTACCCGCACGAGCTCTCGGGCGGCATGCGCCAGCGCATCTGCATCAGCATGGCCCTCGCCTGCCGGCCGAAGCTGCTCATCGCCGACGAGCCGACCACCGCCCTGGATGTCACCATCCAGGCGCAGATCCTCGATCTGATCAAGCGCCTGCAGCAGGAGCAGGGCATGGCGGTGCTGTTCATCACCCATGATCTGGGCGTGGTCGCCGAGCTCGCCGATCGCGTGGTGCTGATGCGCCAGGGGCTGGTGGTCGAGCAGGGGCCGGTGCAGGAGATCTATGCCAACCCCAAGCATCCCTACACCAAGGGCCTGCTGGCCTGCCGGCCGCGCATCGGCCTGAAGCGCGACCGGCTGCCGACCGTCGATGACTTCATGAACGCCCCTGCGGCAGGGAATCCCGGGCCCTAAGAGTCGATCCCACGGGCCATAGGGGCCCGCCAACCGTCAACGCCGGTCGATGCGGGCCACGGCGTAGGGCCGCAGCGAGAGCGTGAGGCGTCCATCCCGGGTGCGCTGCCCATCTCCCGGGTGCGTGCGCCACGCTTCCGGGTCCTGCATCGCCCGCCAGGCGCAGGTCTCATCCAAGCGCGTCACGAGGATCTCCGGATCGAGCCCATCCGCGCGGACGTGCTGGGTCTGCGGCGTCAGGTTGGCCAGGAGGACGCGCCTGCGGGTGCCGCAGGACAGCGCGAGCGCTGCGACCGTGGTGGGTGCGCTGCAGCGGGTACGGATGGTGGTGGCACTGCTGCAGGCGAGGATGTCGGCGAGCAGGAGGTAGACGGGCAGCACCATGCGCTCATGCCCAGCGACCCCTGCGCTGGGCGGCATCAGCACCCCCAGGCGACCGTGGGTCTCGTGCCAGGTTCCGCTCGCGATGCCGGCGGCAGCCATGGAGGCGATGCTGGCAGCGGTCCATGCCGCAGCGGCGAGCGCTCGCTGGCGCGGCTCGTCGCCCAGGTCGTCGCCGCAGGGTGCGAGGGTGATAGGCCCAGGAGCGAGCTGGGCCGGTGCACAGCGGCGGGCGAGGTCGTGGATGATCTCTCCATGCGAGGGGAGGTTGTCGAACAGCGTCGAGGTGTCGGTGGCATGCACCTGAGCATGGATCGGCACTCCGACCAGGGCGAGACCCGGAGGGAGCGCCGTGCCGGTCAGGTTCAGGACATGGCCCATGGTCCCGCCGCCGATCAGGGCGCCGGGTATCGCGCTGGTGAGTGCGCGTCGAGCCTCCTCGATGAGCGGCTGGGTGGTGACGCCGCCAGCGGCAGGCATGACCAGCCACGAGCAGATCGGCGCTGAGAGCCGGCGCGCGCAATCGGCCAGCGCGCTGAGATGCGGGGCGCTGTGCTGTTCGGCGAGCAGCGCCACCTCGAGCGGGCAGCCGACCATCCGGGCGGCCTCGCAGGCGGCGGTGAATGGCGGCAGCCAGGTGCGCGTGAGGTCGATGGTGACGCGCAAATGCCCGGGGTGCAGGGCGGCGATCAGCGGGAGGTGGGCCGGCGTCAGGCCGCCCGCCGGGATGGCCAGGCCGATGCGCGGCAGCGGAGGGCCGGCCTCGGGACCGATCCGCACGCTCACCTGCTCCACCTCGCTCGCCGGCTGGGGGAGGGTGCCGAGCAGCCGGATGGTGACCTCCTGACGGATGCGCGATCCGGCTGCCAGCGCGAACGGCTTGGGCAGCGCCTGGGGGCGGCTGTAGGTCTTGAAGGAGGCATCGCCGTAATTGCGCTGGTCTTCCATCTCGAAGACATCGCCCGACAGCGCGATCTCAGCTGTGCAGCCGGGGGTGACGGGCTGCCTGATGGCACGGATGTCATGGAAGGGGGGGGCGCTGGCGATGGCCTGCGGGAAGAAGCCGTGCTGCTGGCTGCCATCGACGTGGATGATGCTCACCGCCTGCCCGGCGCAGTCGGGTGTCGGATGGAGGATGCAGAATCCCAGGCGATTGCTGCGCAGGTCCCGCAGGATCTCGGCCTCGCAGGTGGCGGAGATGGCGCCATGCTCGGAACCGACCCAGGTCATGTGCAGACGCACATCCATCTCGTCACCGCGATGGCGGCTGGTGCAGGTGATACGGAAGGAGCGCTGCTCGACGGCCAGGTCCACCTCGCCGACCTCCCCCGGGATGGTCGCCCAGCGTTGATCACGCACGCCGACATAGAGCCGCTGCACCAGCGCCACCCCGAAGGCTCGCACGTCACGCAGTTCGCCGGACTCATAGCGGCAAGTGAGCGGACCGGCGCACAGGGCGACCGGGATCGGTTCGCAGGTGCGGCCTCCGCAGCGCAGGTCCTGGACCGAGGGCGGGGTGGGCGTCGGCTGATCCATGGGTCTTCGCAGTCTCCGGGTGGCGACTGGCGGTTCGGCAATCCGAGCGGTCATCGCAGCGCATGGTTCCTCGCGCCAATCCCGATTCAGGGCGCAGCGGGCTTCGGGTCAAGCCCGTCAACGGCAGCCCTCGGCGGGAAGACTGCTGGAACACGTGTCATGCCGGTCCGTGGCAGCCCGCCAGGCATCCTGGAGGCGACCGATGGGGAGCGCATTGCGTGCGTCCTGGTGGTACCTAGCATGCCCGATCTTGGACGATGCCCGATGTGATGTGGGCCTATAGCTCAACGGTTAGAGCAGGGGACTCATAATCCCTTGGTTCTAGGTTCGAATCCTAGTAGGCCCACTCTGATTTTACCGTGGGTTTACAAACATAGAAAATGACTGGTGCCAGTTTTAGTGCCAGTTTGGCCTCTTAGAGTGGTGCTAGTCTGATTCCCGGTGTACCCGGAGGCTGGAATGAGGGGTCGGATTTGGCAAGTCCAGTGCCATGTCATCGCGAAGCCGCTTGTCAGTCATCCGCACATCTATCGGAGTGAGCATCGCTTTATCGCTGCCTAGCGCGGCAATTCTCTTCATCCACCCCTCAGATAAATGGGAAAATCCCCCATCTTTGCGCTGATTGCCCTCGTCGTGACCAATATTTACTTGCTGCTGGTGTCACGGGAAAGGCCACCGAATGCGGAGGAAGATGGTGCGCGGACGAAATCAGGCCCAGACCAGGGAGCAGGTGGTCGCTGATCCTCGCTCCTGTGCCTCCTATAATACCGATGCTTGTACGCCAGGGGGGCGTTCACCTATCCGAACTCCTGGGCATCTGGGCGCTCCTGAGGGTGATGCCCTGGGGCCGGTTGTCTGGCAGGCGCTGGTCAACGGCCGAGTCATTGGCACAATGTGCACGCATGGCCTGCGCGACCCTCAAGGCGAGCATAAGAGCAGCGCTCAGGGATGCCCTCTATGGGGCACTGCCTACCGCTGGTATTCTCTACTTTCCTGCTCCAGGCAAATGGGGGAGGATTGCCTTCTACGTGCTGATAACCCTCATAGCAGTCGATGTCATATGGCTGCTTCTGGCAATCGGGAGGTCCGTAGCCGCGATAGGAGATGATTCGAGGCTTAAAAAGAAATTGGCCGATGCGTTGGCCGCGCATATTGAGGAGAAGAATTGGGGATAGGAGTAGGGAGCGAGCGACACCTGATCGCGACCGAGGTGCTCAACCAGCGGTGGGGCTTGGGGTGGTACGGGGCGGTGGTCGTCGGGTAGGCGCCGGCCGATCGTCGCCGATGCCAGGCCATGCAGCAGCTCGAGCGGAAGGGCGGCACGGGGCAGGTCGACTGTCCGGCCTAATGGGCGTCCTGGTCGCGGATGCTTGGGGGCCGAGATGCGTTCACTTGTCGGAGCTGCTAAGGCTTCGTGCCCTCTCGGGAGTGCCCCTCGGAAGGCCTTACAATTGGCCCCCTTGAAGGCACCTGGATAAGGGGCAGTGCGCAGGGTGGTCGTAGGGAAGATGGTCGGCCGACCGCAGAATCTCTGGGCCTGTACTGCCTTTGCGCTTCGGAACCATCAATCCTGGAGAATACCCCCACACTTATCCATCCCGTCAGACCAGGAGCCTATCATGGCCATCTTCAAAGCGTCCCACCTCCTGACCCATACCCCAGCTCAGGGCGGCTCGCCCGTGAGCTCAGAGGTCATGCTCACTCGTGACCGCGTGATCGAATCGCTCTATACCATGACCTGGTCGGATGAGACGCCACCATGGACCTACCATGACGGCCCGAAGTTCGATCTCGAACCGCAGGCCTGGCTCCAGGGTGAATGGAACAGAGCAGGGAGGCCAGCAGGCAAGGTGACGCTGGAGAAGATGTGATGGCGATGCCAACCAAAGGCTGCAGATCGTTCGATTACTGGGAGAAACAAGGCCATTTACACGTCGAGTCGCAGGTTTTCCGGTAGCCCAATCTTCCACGATGAACGAAGCGATTTGTGACCACGACGGCTTCGAATCTCGATGACCCTATATCCCACAGGGCCACATCTTCTCGCGCCGTGCTCCTCCGGCTCTGACGGGCAATTGCAGCCTCTACCATGACATCATTGGTCCCCGTGATGATGCTCATCGGTCGATGACGACACCCTGCCGCGGGGGCGCACCCCGAGCCGATGGCTGCACGTCGTCAGTGCTCCACCCGATCGGCCATGTTCCGGGAAAGGCTTGAGCATGAGAGCGCATGCTACTACATTGTGGCATATGCCTCCCACACTCTTTCAACGAGCGCATCAAAAGGCGGAGTACCTGCGCAATTGTGAGCGATCGTTGCGCTATATGTTTCATCTCGACCTGCCGATGCCAGCGTGGATCGCCATTGAAACGAGTGATAGGGAGTGGGGCGTGCTGCAACGGCGGCTTCGGCGGAGATAGGGTGTAGGCGATTGGGAGCGCCAGTCATCGTAGCGCTATCCAGGCCATGGGCAGCCACATGCTTGGACACCGGATGTCGGTACGATGTGATCCCGATGCGAGCGGACTAGGCGGCATCCGATATCCAGCTCCTGCGGAACGGTCGCGGCTCGGAAATCATCAGCGGTTCCGGCCATCGGTTCGCACACGCTGACCGGAAACAAGGGCCTCCGGCATCTCTGCCCGTTGCGCATCGGTCGCCATCGCCGATCCCGAAAGGCCAATTCTCGACGATCGTCGAGCGCATCGGACAGGCAGTGGATGCCGGCATGCATGTGCAGCGCGACAGGCGGTTGCCGCTCGCGGCAGGAATCAGCAAGGCCATTGCCGAATCCCAGGCAGAGGATTCGCGGATCCACTGAGCAGTGATGCGGTTGGGGCACCACGCACAGAAGTGCGCGATCACACGGGTACTTCATCAGCGGAATGACAACGGTGGCAGCCGATGGCGACGTCGTTGAGACACCGGGCTATTCCTCCTCTGGAATATTTCCACCATGCAACCGAATCCTGGTGTAGTTTTCCCCCATGCGCGAAATACTCCTCGTCGAGGACAGCGACGATGATCGGGAACTGTTCAAGCTGGCATTCCTCCGGAGCGGAGTCCATGCCGAGCTGACCTATGCCGCCGATGCGGCCGGAGCCATCATCCGGCTGAATCGCATGGGTGCCTACCAGGATCGTCCGCTGCCCGATCTCATCGTGCTGGACCTCGGCTTGCCCGGGCTCAGGGGCAGCACGCTCCTGGATGTGATCCGCCACTCCCTGGTCTCGAAGCGGGTTGCGGTCGTGGTCCTGACCGGGTCAGAGTCAGAGAGCGATCGCATACGCTGTGAAGAATTGGGGATCAAGGCCTTCGTCAACAAGCCCAAGACCTTTACGGCACTGGTCAATTTCATCCGCACCGCCACGCGCTACTTCCCAACGCCGGCACCATTAGAAGCGCGACGCGAGGGATACCGGACGCCATTGCCGGAGGACTCGCCCAGGCGCCAGGGCTGAGGCCATCTCATCGGCAAGGAGCGATCCCTGCAATCATCGCGGGATCGGTCGCGAGCGGCGCAACGAGCAGGCTAGTCATCGAAGGTCGGGAACGGCTGATATGCCCTGCGATGCGACGACGGCCTTGGCGTCAGTTCGAGCCGGACGATCCCCAGCAGGTGAAATCGTTGAGGGTGCCGTGGATCACATCTGAGCCTGCGGACCACGCTCTGGCAGCGCTGATCCCCCCTGGTCCTGACTGTCGCCGAGGGGGAGGTCGGGTTCGACGTCAAAGCGGTGGGACGGAGGTCTGTCGGTGGTGGCAGGCTTTGACCCAAAAGAGCATCGATGGTCGAGTGGCCGGCGGCACAACCTGTATCTCAAGTCCGCCGCAGATCACCAGATGGAGAAACGTAACCATCGTGCTTTCGGGTAGTTGCGCTTCCGTCGATGGATGGCTACCCGGCAGACCATCGCCCTCTGCATGGGAAACGACTATTTCCGGCATGCCACCTGGGCTCCCGAAACTAGCACTGGGAAGCAATCCCCTTTCTGGTAAGGGGTTCGGGCTATGAACCAGACAACCTCTCCAGTTCTCCCCCAGGGCGCTGGCCTCGGCGCGACGCTGCGGCGCGATCTGTGGTGGCTGGGTCCGGCTGCGACTGCGGTGGGCCTGCTCGCCTTCGTGATCTATTCGACCTGGGCGGCCCTTCAAGGCACCAATTTCTGGGCCGGGCCCTACATCTCGCCGTTCTATTCACCCGAGCTCTTCGGCGACGGTCCGCACGCCTGGTTCGGGCCCAAGCCCACCTGGTGGCCGGGCGCCCTGCCGTTCTCCCCGGCCCTGCTGGTGCTCTGGGCGCCAGGCGGCTTCCGCCTGACCTGCTACTACTACCGCAAGGCCTACTACCGGTCGATCTGGCTGGACCCGGTCGCCTGCGCGGTGGGCGAAGCGCGATCATCCTTCCGGGGCGAGAATTCCTTCCCGCTCATCTGGCAGAACATCCACCGCTACTTCATGTACCTCGCGGTGCTGTTCATCGCCTTCCTGTCCTACGACGCGGTCCGCTCATACTGCTGGGAGACCCATGCCAACGGCACCCCGGTCGCCGGTGGCGGGCATGTCTTCGGCATGGGGCTGGGGTCGCTGGTGCTCACCTTGAATCCGCTCTTCCTCGCCAGCTACACCTTTGGCTGCCACTCGCTGCGCCATCTGGTGGGCGGCAAGAAGGACTGCTTCAGCTGCACCGCCTCCAGCCGCACCCGCTACCAGGCGTGGAGGTTCGTCTCGGCGCTCAATCGCCACCACCAGCTGTGGGCCTGGGTGTCGCTCTTCATGGTGGGCTTCTCCGACATCTATGTCCGCCTCGTCGCTGCCGGGACCTGGCCGGACATCCGCTTCTTCTGATCCGACCGGCCGCACATCCCGTCTCCAGCCTCCCGTCCATCGACTCCTCTCGAGGTTCCCCATGGAAATTCAGACCTACGAACACGATGTCCTGGTGATCGGCGCCGGTGGCGCGGGCATGCGTGCCGCCATCGAGGCTGCCGATGCCGGAAGCTCGGTCGGTCTGGTGTGCAAGTCGCTGCTGGGCAAGGCGCATACCGTCATGGCCGAAGGCGGAGTGGCGGCCGCGATGGGCAATGTCGACGACCGCGACGGCTGGAAGGTGCATTTCGCCGACACCATGCGCGGTGGCCAGTACCTCAACAATTGGCGCATGGCCGAGCTGCATGCCAAGGAGTCCCCCGACCGCGTCCGCGAGCTCGAGCAGTGGGGGGCGGTGTTCGACCGCACCAAGGACGGCAAGATCCTGCAGCGCAACTTCGGCGGCCACCGCTATCCCCGGCTCGCGCACGTGGGCGATCGCACCGGCCTGGAGATCATCCGCACGCTCCAGGACCACAGCGTGCACAAGTCGCAGATCTCCGTGTACATGGAATGCTGCATCGTCCGCCTGCTCAAGGACGGCGACCGGGTGGTCGGCGCCTTCGGCTACTTCCGCGAGCGCGGGCGCTTCGTGCTGTTCAAGGCAAAGGCCGTGGTCATCGCCACCGGCGGCCTGGGCAAGGCCTTCGAGATCACCTCGAACTCCTGGGAATACACCGGGGACGGCTACGCGCTCGCCTATGCGGCGGGCGCCGAGCTGCTCGACATGGAATTCGTGCAGTTCCATCCCACCGGCATGGTGTGGCCGCCCTCGGTGCGCGGCATCCTGGTCACCGAGGGCGTGCGTGGCGAAGGTGGGGTGCTGCGCAACAAGGACGGCAAGCGCTTCATGTTCGATGACATCCCGGAGAACTACCGCAACCAGACGGCCAAGACCGAGGAGGAGGGCTGGCGCTACACCCAAGGCGACAAGACCGCCATGCGTCCGCCCGAGCTCCTGACCCGCGACCACGTGGCCCGCTGCATCAACCGCGAGGTCAAGGCCGGCCGCGGCTCGCCGCATGGCGGCGTCTACCTGGACATCTCCTGGATCAAGGAGCGCATCCCCAATGCGCGCGAGTACATCAAGAAGAAGCTGCCCTCGATGTACCACCAGTTCATGGAGCTCGGCGGCATCGACATCACCATCGAGCCGATGGAGGTCGGTCCGACCACCCACTACACCATGGGCGGTATCCGCGTGCAGGGCGACACCCAGATGACCTCGGTGCCGGGGCTGTTCGCCGCCGGCGAGGCCGCCGCCGGTCTGCATGGAGCCAACCGCCTGGGCGGCAATTCGCTCTCCGACCTGCTGGTGTTCGGCAAGCGCGCCGGCGAGCATGCCGCGGCATTCGCCAAGGCCCAGGGAGCCGGTTGGATCGATGAGAAGGAGGTCGCGTCCTCCCAGAGCTGGGCCCTGCATTTCATGGATGCGCCGAAGGGCGACGAGAACCCCTACAAGGTGCAGCAGGATCTGCAGAAGATGATGCAGGCCCAGGTCGGCATCGTGCGCAAGGAAGAGGAGATGCTCTCGGCGCTTGAGAAGATCCAGCAGATCAAGGAGCGCGCGCTCAAGGTCCAGGCGCCAGCCAACCGCGAATACAATCCCGGCTGGCACACCTGCATGGACCTCACCAACCTGGTCACGGTCTCGGAGGCGCTCACCCGCTGCGCCATCGAACGCAAGGAGAGCCGGGGAGCGCAGTTCAGGGACGACTATCCGGAGAAGTCCAAGGAGTTCGGCGGCCTCAACATGATCATCAAGCAGGGTCCCGATGGCGCCATGCAGCTGCGCCGGGAGCCGACCAAGCCCTTGCCCGAGGAGCTGCAGCAGATCATCAAGGACATGGGATGACGACCGCGGTCCACCCGGCAGCAGGCCACCTTTCCACGGAGCAGGCATGAGCACGATCAAGAGCGGGACAGCCGAAAGGCGCATCTTCAAGGTCTGGCGCGGCGACCGCACCGGTGGTCAGCTGAAGGAGTACAGCGCCGAGATCACGCCCGGCATGGTGGTGCTCGACGCCATCCACCAGATCCAGGCGACCCAGGCCGGGGATCTGGCCTGCCGCTGGAACTGCAAGGCCGGCAAGTGCGGCTCCTGCGCCGCCGAGGTCAACGGCAAGCCGCGGCTGATGTGCCTGACGCGCATGGAATCGCTGCCTGAAGGGGAGGTGACCGTGCAGCCGATGAAGTCGTTCCCGAACATGCGCGACCTGGTGACGGACGTCTCGTGGAACTACGAGGTCAACAAGCGCATCACGCCGTTCACCCCGGCGAAGAAGGGTTCTCGCGGGGTGGCTGAGGACGGCACCTTCCGCATGATGCAGCAGGACGTCGACCGCGCGCAGGAATTCCGCAAGTGCATCGAGTGCTTCCTGTGCCAGAACACCTGCCATGTCATCCGCGACCATGACAAGAAGGAGGTCTTCGCCGGCCCGCGCTTCTTCGCCCGTGCAGCCTCGCTCGAGATGCACCCGATGGATACCGCCGATCGCGAGCCCTTCCTCAAGCACCAGGGCGGCATCGGCTTCTGCAACATCACCAAGTGCTGCACCGAGGTCTGCCCGGAGCACATCCAGATCACCGACAATGCCATCATCCCGCTCAAGGAGCGGCTCGCCGACACCTATTATGATCCGGTGGTGAAGCTGTTCCGCTGGATCTTCAAAGGGGGCGGCGGCACGTCGTCGTGAGTCGGCCGCCGATCGCTCCAGGTCGGCTTGCCATCGGCTGCACCGCAGTGGTCCTGCTGGGTGCGGTGGCGGTCGTGCTCATCGATCTCTCTGAGCGCCGGCAGCAGGAGCGGTCCCGCGCGCTGGAGTATGTCAGCGGGTTCTTGGGCGGGGAGAGCGGTACTGCGCTGCTCGCCCATCCCCTCTCGGTGACGGCATGGAGGCTGCATGCGGTGGGCGGCCGGGTGATCGTGCCGGAGGTCCAGGCGCTGCGCGCCCTGGTCGGGGTGCTCGAGGAGCCTGCCACCTATGCCAGGGATGTGCCGCTGTCCGAGCGCGCCTATGACCTGTCGCTGCGCTTCGAGGACGAGCACGGCAGCATGAACCTGCTGTTCACCGATGATGGCGCCGCCTGCCAGGTGCTGCGCGATGGCAGCCGCATCAGCCAGGCCAGCACCGCGCCGGCCAGTGGGCGCGTGCGCCAGCTGCTCGCACAGCTCGGCCCCGGCCTGGCGCCGCCCGGCGCGCGCTGAGCGCTCGTGCGAGCCCGGGGCTCAGGAGGCCTGACCGTCGAGGGTCGCCACCAGCGCCTGGACGCCGCTGAGCACATGATGGGGCCGGTAGGCGAAGCGGTCCAGATCGCCTGCCGCGGTGACGCCAGAGAGCACCAGCAGGGTCTCGATCTCGGTCTCGATCCCGGCGATGATGTCGGTGTCCATGCGGTCGCCGATGATCACCGTATCCTCGCGTCGCGACCCCAGGCGCTTGAGGGCATGGCGCATCATCAGCGGATTCGGCTTGCCGACGTAGTAGGCCTTGCGCCCGGTGGACAGCTCGATGGGGGAGCACAGGCTGCCGCAGGCCGGTACGATGCCGCCCTCGACCGGTCCGGTCAGGTCGGGATTGGTGCCGATCAGGCGCGCCCCGCGCAGCACCAGGCGGATCGCGCGCTCGATCTTCTCGAAGCTGTAGCTGCGCGTCTCGCCGACCACCACGTAGTCCGGGTCGGTGTCGTTCATGCTGAAGCCGGCGTCATACATGGCATTGACCAGGCCGGGCTCGCCGATGATGTAGGCGCTGCCGCGCGGCCGTTGGCTGGCGAGGAAGGCGGCGGTCGCCAGCGCGCTGGTATAGAAATGCTGCTCGTCGACCGTGACCCCCAGTCGGGCGAGCTTCTGCGACAGCTCCCGGGGCGAGCGCTCGCTGCTGTTGGTGAGGAAGAGGTAGGCCTTGGGGGTCTTGTCGAGGAACTCGACGAAACGGGGTACCCCCGGCAGCAGCTGGTTGCCATGGTAGATGACGCCGTCCATGTCGCAGATGAAGGCGGTCTTGCTGAGCACCGGATGCATGAGCGGCTCCAGAGGTCATGCTCCGGCAGGGAGGGGATGACACAAGCTGTTCGATATCGGCCATTTGCGTCCATCCGCTTGGCGGTCGGACCGTGCGTCGCCTGGGGCGGGCGACGTCGAATTGGTCCTTGCGCATGCGGGTCTATCCATATCCTCCCAACCCCTTTGCAATACTCCTTCTACCTGTTTGCCATCTCTGGATTGAACCCGCGCCATGCGCATCTTCTCTGGCAACGCCAACCGTCCGTTGGCACAGGCTATCGCCGCCGCTGTGGGTCACCGCCTCGGTGAGATGACGTGCGATCGCTTCCCCGACGGTGAGGTCAAGGTCCAGATCCACGAGGACGTGCGTGGTGCCGATGTCTTCGTCGTCCAGCCGACTGCGACCAATGACTTCCTGATGGAGCTCCTGGTGATCGCCGATGCGCTGCGCCGGGCCTCGGCGGCGCGCATCACCGCGGTGGTGCCGTACTTCGGCTATGCGCGCCAGGACCGCAAGCACGAGGGCCGCGTCCCGATCACCGCCAAGCTGGTCGCCAACATCATGATCACCGCCGGCATCAACCGGCTGCTGACCGTCGATCTGCATGCACAGCAGATCCAAGGCTTCTTCGACGTGCCGGTCGACCACCTGACGGCCATGCCGGTGCAGCTGGAATACCTCATCGGCCTCGGCCTCGACGATCCGGTGGTGGTCAGCCCCGATACCGGCTCGATCAAGCTCGCCGACCGGGTGGCCAAGCGCCTGGGCGCCAAGCTGGCGATCATCGACAAGCGCCGCCTGGGCGACAGCAAGACCGAGGTGGCGAACGTCATCGGCGAGATCGGCGAGCGCGATGTGATCATCATCGACGACATGATCACCACCGCCGGCAGCATGACCAATGCCATCCGCACCGCGCGCCAGTTCGGCGCGCGCCGGGTCATCCCGGTGGTCACCCACGCGGTCCTGTGCGGCGATGCCTACGAGCGCCTGAGCGGCGTCTCGCTGGACAGCCTGGTGGTCACCGACACCATCCCGCTCAAGCGCCGCTTCGCGGAACTGCCGGTGACCGTCCTGTCGGTCGCGCCCTTGCTCGGCAAGGCCATCGTCAATATTCACACCAACCAATCGGTCAGCTCGTTGTTCGCCGAGCAGGCAGCCCAGAAGAAGGAGCAGTCATGAGCAGCACCCATTCCTATGCAACCCAGGGCCGTACCGGCCTCGGATCGATCGCAGCCGTCAAGCTGCGCGCCGGTGGCCAGATCCCGGTCACCATCAACCGCGCCGGCAAGCCGAGCCAGCACGTCTCGCTCGACGAGAAGCTCGCCAACCATCTGGCCTCGCATGTCATCCACCTGTGCAAGGTCGAGGTCGAGGGCAAGCAGGTGACCGCCCTGCGTGGCGAGATCGCCAAGGACTGCATGACCGACCGCATCAAGCACATCGACCTCCAGGAGGTCGACGAGACCTCCGAGATCAAGGTCGACGTCTCGGTGGTGCCCGATGCGCGCAACTGCCCCGGCGTCAAGGCCGGTGGCATCGTCGAGCTGCGCGCCCGCACGGTCAAGGTGCGCTGCAAGGCCAACGCCATCCCCGACCAGCTGCCGGTGGACCTCAGCGAGGTCCAGCTGCAGGAATCGATCACCGTCAGCAAGATCATCCTGCCCAAGGGCGTGACCCTGGTCACCTCGCCCAAGACCCTGCTGCTGAGCGTGGTCATCCCGCGCGGCATGAAGGCAGCGGCCGACGAGGCAGCCGCCGCTGCCGCTGCGCCTGCCGCCGGCGAGGCTGTGCCTGCTGCGGTCGGTCCGGATGGCAAGCCGGTGGCGGCTCCAGCCGCCGACGGCAAGCCCGCAGCGGGAGCCAAGGCTCCCGCCGCCGAGGGCAAGGATGCACCCAAGAAGAAGTGATCCCGCGACGACCCGTGCATCCCTCCGGCAAGCCCCGCCTCCTGGCGGGGCTTGCCGCGTTATCGCAGGTTGCCGACGCTTCCTGGGGAGCAGGACGGGCAGCCCAGACGGAAGTGCTCCTGGACGGCCGCCGGCCGGGCGGGCTGTGCGGTCCGCAGGGTCGGGGGTCGGCCGGCTGGACCACGCCCAGGCGTGCTGGTAGGGTATGCTGAACAGACCAGGAGATGAGCATGTCCCGAGACCAGGAAGCGGCGACCTTCGAGCGCATCAAGGATCAGATCCTCGGGGACCTCGCTGCGACCGTGCACTGGTTCTACCGGCAGATGCCGGCGTATTACTTCCACGTCACCAGCACCGCCGAGCAGAACCGCCATCTTGAGACCATCCACGCCCTGCGCCGGGCCGATGATTCGCGCCTGACCCTGGTCGACGACGGGCGCACGGGCAAGCTCCTGGTGTTCGGCCGGCCAAGCGTCCATACCCTGCTCGATGTCATGCAGCTGGTCGGCGAACGCCCCTTCCACCGCATCGAACTGCATTCCAGCCGCGACCACAGCCTGTTCATCTACGCCTTCTGCTACGGCCATGGGGATGTACCCGCCGATGTCGATCTGGCAGCGCATCGCCAGGCCATCCTGGTGCGCCTGTGCGGAGCCGACACCAGCTGCAGCACCCAGGCGATTCGCTACCTCGATGCCGTCGACCAGGGCTACCTGGCGCGCAGCACGGTCGAACGCGTCGAGCGCCACATCCGCGCCTGGTCGCAGCTGAAGAGCGCCGATGACCTGCATGTCACCGTCGACCATCTGGTCGGCGGCGTGCCGCAGACGCGCTTCCTGGCGGCCACCAGCGGCATCAACCCCTGGCAGCTCCTGCTCCACCTCGCGCGCACCATCAAGCGCTACGGCGTCCAGCTGGTGCGCGGCTACCTCGATTGGGTGCCGTCGGTCGAAGGGGGGGAGCGCACCCTGGTCAGCACCATCTACATCGCCGGCGCCAACGGCAAGCCGCTCGGCCAGCGGCTGTCCGCCCTGGTCGAAGCGGACATGCACGCGCTGCGCCGGCAGTACCGTGACGAGCTGGTCTCGCTGCATCAGCAGGGCCTCTATACGCTCGACGAGCTGGAGATCCTGCGCGCCGCGGTCGGCTTCGCCGGACAGCTGCTGGTGCGCGACCACCGCTACCTCGAGGTCGAGGAGGTCGGCAACGAGGCCATCGTCCAGTATCCGGAGCTGTGCCGCCAGATGTGCGAGCTGCTGGCCGGCCGCTTCCGCCCATGGCACACGCTCAAGCGTCCGCTGTGGGACAAGCGGCGGCAGGCCCTCGCCGAGCGCATCCATGCCTGCGACGTCCAGAGCCATGCCGTCGTCCTCGAGGGCATGCTGCATTTCATCGAGGCGGTCCGCCTGACCAACGCCTACCGCCGCGATCGCGCTGGTCTGGCCTTCAAGATCGCGCGCGAGGTCCTTCCCGCCGAGCTCTTCCCGCAGCGGCCCTACGGGCTGTTCTTCTTCTCCGGGCACCAGTGCCGCGGCTTCCATGTGCGCTTCCGCGCTTCGGCCCGTGGCGGGCTGCGCATCCTCCTGCCGCGCAACGTCGGCGCCTACCAGCGTGCGCGCGACGGCCTGCTCAAGGAGGTCTACGACCTGGCCTGGGCGCAGCAGCTGAAGAACAAGGACATCCCCGAGGGCGGCAGCAAGTGCATCGCCCTGGTCGAGCCCGGCGGCGACGCCAGCGCTGCGGTCAAGCAGCTGGTCGATTCGCTGCTCGACCTGATCCTGCCTGCCGGAGAGGTGCCCGAGGTCATCGGACCGCATGGCGAAGGGCGCGAGGCCGACCTGATCTTCTTGGGCCCCGATGAGAACATGACTCCGGAGCGCATCCTGTGGGTCGCGCGCCGGGCGCAGGAGCGCAACCTCCCCCATGCCGCGACGCTGATGTCGTCCAAGCCCGGCTCGGGCATCAACCACAAGGAGTTCGGGGTCACCAGCGAAGGCATCTTCCGCTGGATCGACACCGTCCTGCCGATCATCGGCATCGCCGAGGGCAATCCCTACACGGTCAAGATGACGGGTGGACCGGATGGCGATGTGGGGGGCAATCTGCTGCGCATCCTGCACCGCGAGCATGGCAAGCGCGCGCGCATCATCGCCATCAGCGACGGCACCGGCTCGCTGCGCGATCCCGCCGGCCTCGACTGGGAGGAGCTGCTGCGCCTGGTGGGCGCCTCGCTCGGGGTGGCGAAGTTCAACCCGGCGAAGCTCTCGGGCACGGGTGCGGTGATCCCGGCGATCGACAAGGCCAGCGAGCTGGTGCGCAACAACCTGCACAACCAGGTCGACGCCGATCTCTTCCTCCCCTGCGGTGGCCGGCCCTACACCATCAACGATCAGAACTGGCGCGAGTTCCTCCGCCCCGACGGCCGACCCAGCGCCAGGGCGATGGTCGAGGGTGCGAACCTCTTCCCCACCGCCGGGGCCCGCTTGGAGCTCGAGAAGGTCGGACTGGTGGTGATCAAGGACTCCTCGGCGAACAAGGGCGGGGTGATCTGCTCGAGCTACGAGGTCCTCGCCGGCTTGGTGATGAGCGACGAGGAATTCATCGCCCTCAAGGACCTCTACGTCCCCGAGGTCATCGATCTGATCCGCGCGCGCGCGGACGAGGAGGCGACTGCCATGCTCTCGGCCTGGGTGCGGCGCAATCGCGAGACCACGCTCTCGGAGCTCTCACCGCAGTTCAGCGAGGAGATCAACCGCGTCAGCGGCCTGATCGAGACGGTGATCACCGAGCACCTGGAGGATGCCGATCTCCAGGAGCATTGGCGCAGCCACCTCGAGGCCCATTGCCCGCCGGTGATGGTCGCCTGGTTCCGCGATCGCCTGACCTCGCGCATCCCGCGTCCGCACCGCATCGCCATCCTCGCCAAGCGGCTGGCCAGCCGCATGGTCTACCGTGAAGGACTGACCTGGTGCCGGACCTACATGCGGCCGGAACGCCCGTGGGAGGTGCTGTCGACCTACCTCCGGGCGGAAGCGCAGGTGAAGGCGGTCACCGCGGCGCTGGCGAAGGTCGAGGTCCCTGATCGCGACACCATGCTGCGCGTGATCGTCAACGGCAGCCAGCGCGAACTGGTGCGCGAGCGCCTCGGCCGGCTGTTCTAGCTGATCACGCTCAGCGGTCGCCCCTTACGCCTTCCAGGCGGCGTCAGGCCATCATGCGCTGCCATTCCCATCCACCGCCCCGGTGCGGTCCCGTCTGCCGTAGAGCAGCGGCAGCAGGCTGGCGGCGATGCTGATCGCCAGCACCGCTCCCGGGCCATAGATCAGCCCACGGGCGCCAAAGGCGATCACCCCCCCGACCACGCTGATGAAGAGCAGGAAGCTCAGCCAGTTGTCGCCGGTGCCGAGGGCGCTGGCGAGCAGGCGCGCACAATGATCGATCAGCCAGGTGGCGGCGATGCTGGCAAGGCCCAGGCTGGCGGCCTCGGTGACATGGCCGCTGGAGTAGAGGATGCTTGCCAGGGGCAGCCAGGCGACGGTCGGGCCGACCACCGGCAGCAGCGCGATGGTGGTGGTGATGAGCGCGACCAGCACGCCATTGAAGCTGCCGCCGGCGATCAGGGTGGCGAGCAGGCCGAGCGCGACGCCATGCGCGGCGGCACGGCCGAGGGTGCCGAGCAGCAGATGGGTGGCGGTGGCATTGAAGCGCCGGACCAGCAGATGGCGCTGGGGCGGGCTCAGCGGCAGCCAGGTGATCAGCAGCCGCCCCAGCTGGGGGCCTTCGCTGTAGAGGTAGAAGACCGTCAGCATGGTGAAGGCGGTCTGGGCGATGAAGCTGCCGGTACCGGTCACCAGGTAGTTGAGGAAGGCCGGTCCGACCGAGGTCTGCTCCAGGGTGCTGAGCAGGTACTGGCGCAGCTGCATGCTGTCGATATGCAGATCGGGATACAGACGCAGCAGGGTGGTGGCGCGATCGACCAAGAGGTCGACCAGGGCATGGATCTGGGCCTGGTCATGCAGCGCCAGGCCGAGCAGCGCGTTCCAGGTGGTCTGGATGCCGCCGACCAGGGCCCAGATGATGGTCAGCAGCAGGGCCGCTACGCCAGCGCCTAGCAGGGTGGTCGAGACGAGCGCGGCGGCATAGCGGCGCTGGCCATCCTCCCAATGGGAGAACCAGCGGACGAAGCGGCGGTGGATGGGGTCGAAGAGCACCGGATAGGTCAGCGCCGCGAGGGCCGCGGCGAGCAGCAGCGCCTGATGGACCGGCGCGGTGACGAGCACCAGCCAGACGGTGGCGGCCAGAACCAGGCCGAGGACTGCCAGATGCGGCAACCAGGCACGCACATGCCGGCGCGCATCATCGCCGGAGTCATCGCTCATGCGCTGATGCTAGCTCGTCGGGGTCAGGGGGCCACTGCCAGGGTCAGGGAGCCCGACCCGAGGCGCTCCACCCGGTTGCCCTGCAGGGTGGCCAGCGGCATGCTCCACCCTAGGGTGTCCACAGCCGTGCCGGTACAGGAGGAGTGGTGCGTCAGCTGCCCCCATGGTCGGATACCGCAGTCGGGTGGGGCACCGCCTCTTGGCCGAACGTGCAGCTGCCGTTCGCGATGCTTGCAGCATTCGCTGTCCTCGCCCTGGTGTCCGGCCCGCTGCATGCCGAGGAGCTGGTGCTGGCCGGTGAGCGCTGGCGCATCACCCTCGATCCGCAGACCCTGGCGATGACGGGCACTCCCAGCGGTCGGCAGGGGCTGAGCATCTCCCTGCCGCAGCAGGGCCTGGGAGCGGTCGAGGATCTGCATCAGGATGGTCGGCATGCATCCTGGCGCTTGCCCGGCCAGCATCTGGGCCTCACCGTGGATCTCGACGCCGACGAGGTGGTGCTGGCCATGACCGCCTCCGAGGTCGGCCGGGTGGTGTGGCCGGTGATCGGTGCGACCGCCGATCACCGGGCCTATATCCTGCCGCTGCATGAAGGCCTCGCCATCCCGGTTGCCGATCGGCGGTGGGCCGAGTTCCTGGCTGGCGAGAGCCCGCTCGACACCATCGGCGGCTTGTCCATGCCGTTCTGGGGAGTGGCCTGCTCCGGGTGCACGCTGACCTACCTGGTGACCAACCCCTTCGCCAATGAACTGGTCTTCAGCGCTGGCGATGGCGGCATCGCCGTGCGCTGCACCCATGCCTTCCTCGCCAACCAGGCGCTCAAGCGCACCGGCTTCCGCATCGCCCTGACCGGCGCCTCACCGGTCGATCCGGCGCGGCGCTACCGCCAGGAGCTCATCGCCAGCGGGCGCTTCGTCACCCTCGGCCAGAAGATCGAACACCTGCCCGACGTCGCCAAGCTGCTGGGCGCGGCGCATGTGTACCTGTGGGGCTCGGCGCTGATCGCGCGCGGGGATTTCACCGACCTCAAGCGCCTGGCTGCCGCGCTGGTGGCCGCATCATCCGCGACGGCCGCCAGCAGCGCTGCACGGCTGTGGTCGCTGATGGGCGCCGCTGCGCGCACGCTCATCGCCAGCTTGCCGCAGAAGGAGTGGGTGGATGCCTACGACAAGGGCCAGTGCGCAGCCGAGTTCGATCGCCTGCTGAGCCGCCGGGATCTCTACACCCCCGAGGCCTGGGCGGGGGTCGCCCTGCCGGCCGAGGCTATGGCCCTGGTGGCGTCCCGGGCGACCCTGACCGAGGCCGAGGTCGGCCGGCTGAACTGCCTGCTGCTCTACAGCGCCTTCCCCGACTGCCTGCGTCAGGTCGACAGCTGGGGCGATGGGCTCTGCCCGCAGCAGCTGCACCATTTCACCGAGGCGGGGCTGGACCGCCTGTGGCTCGGCAGCCCGGATTGGCACGGGCTCAGCTGCAGGCCCGCGGTGGTGCAGCAGGCGATCGCGCAGGGCTATCTGGTCGGGCCCTATGATTCATTCAACAGCATCCAAGCCCCCGGCGAGGCGGACACCTGGGAGACCTCGCAGTTCGACCGCGAGCTCTACGACACCGGTGCGATCGTGCGGGCTGATGGCAGCAAGCGCACGGGGTTCCACAAGAAGGGTTCTATGCTCAGCCCGCTCGCCGCCGAGCCATGGGTCGAGAAGCGGGTATCGGCGCTGATGGAGGTGTTCCACTGCAACTCCTGGTTCATCGACTGCGATGCCGATGGCGAACTGTTCGACGACTACTCGTCCCAGCATCCGGCGACCCAGGAGGAGGACATGCTCGCCCGCCTCCATCGCATGGCCTGGATCCGCGACACCCATAAAGCGGTGATCGGCTCCGAGGGCGGCAAGAGCTACGCCGCGTCCACCATCCACTTCGCCCATGGCATGATGACCCCGGTGATCGGCTGGGGCGATGCCGATCTCACCAGCCGCAGTTCGCCCTACTACCTGGGCAGCTATTACCCGCCCGAGGGCCCGGCGGTGTTCTTCAAGCAGGTGCCGATGAAGGAAGCGCACCGCAGGCTGTATGCCGATCCGCTGTTCCGCCTGCCGCTCTTCGAGATGGTCTTCCACGATTCCGTGGTCTCCACCCACCAATGGGGTTACGGCAGCCTGAAGTTCGAGGATCCCGGCCGGGTGCGCGAGCTCCTCGAACTGCTCTATGGCGTGCCGCCGCTGTACCACCTGAACCTTGACGAGTGGGCCAAGCGCAAGGACGTCATCACCGCCCACTATGCGGTCTTCTCGCCCCTCCATCGCGAGATCGCCCTGCTGCCGATGAGCGATTTCCGCTATCTCAGCGATGACCATCTGGTGCAGCAGACGCTGTTCGGGCAGACCGTCGAGGTGATCGCCAACTTCGGCGACCAGGCCTTCGCCCGTGCGGACCTCCAGGTCCCGGGCCATGCCCTGGTGGCGCACTGGCTCGGGACCTCACGCCTCAGCCGCATCCCCCAGCCATAGGCCGGTCCCCTGCGCAGCAGTCGGCCACCCCGGCTGTATCCGATCCCCGGCCATGGCGGCGCTTCCCCATGTTCCCGGATACACGCCGTCCCAACCAGCGCGATGAATGGCTGGTCATCGCCTGTACCCGAGACTAGGGTCTGCAGCAGCGGAGCCGCCATCCATGATCCTGCGCTTCCTCGCCTGTGCCGTACCCCTGATGCTGAGCGTGCCTGGCGGATTGTCGGCGGCGGACGAGCCGGCGCCCTCCGCTGGCATGCAGCTGCTGTACCACCAGCCGGCCGAGCACTGGGAATCGCAGGCGCTGCCCATCGGCAATGGACGCATGGGGGCGATGCTCTTCGGCGGCATCGCCGAGGATCGCATCCAGTTCAACGAGCAGAGCCTGTGGTCCGGGGACAACGACTTCGACGATGTCACCGCCGCCTACGATACCGGCGATCACCATTTCGGCTGCTATCGCAATTTCGGCGAGCTGACGGTCAGCTTCCAGGGCCATGCAGCGATACCCGTGATCAGCTCGCCCAGCGGCCATGGGGCGGGCAATGGCCAAGGCATCGCCCTCTCCGTCGATGGCTCGGCGGACACCAAATGGTGCATCGAGAACCCCAGAACAGCGGTGCAGTGGCTTGCCACCCTCGCCCAGCGCCAGGAGGTGCGCTCCTACGCCATCACCAGCGCCAACGATGTCCCGAGCCGGGATCCGCAGTCCTGGGTGCTGGAAGGCTCCCCGGATGGCACCCACTGGGAGGAGCTCGACCGCCAGGACCTGGGCCGGCCGTTCGCAGAACGTCACCAGCAGAAGGTGTTCTCCATCCCTACGCCTCGGCCCTGCCTGCAGTACCGCTTCACCTTCACCCCCAAGGATGCCACGCATTTCCAGCTCGCCGAGATCGGCCTGGAGGGGGTCGCCCTGAGCGCCGGTGCGCCCGGGCCGATGCCCACCGGCTATCAGCGCACGTTGGACCTCGGCGATGGCCTCCACCGCGTGTCCTTCACCCAGGAGGGTGTCGTCCAGGTGCGCGAAGCCTTCGCCAGCAGACCCGACCAGGTCATCGTGCTGCGCTATTCCGCCGACCGTGCGGGCAGCCTGAGCGGCAGGATACGCCTCGGCTCGGCACAGCAGGAGGGCGGTGCCGCCATCCCGGTGCATGCCGGGGCAGCCAGCCTGTCCTTCGCCGGGACCATGCCGAACGGCCTCAGGCATGCCGCCGCCGTGCGCCTCGTCGCTGTGGGTGGCGAGGTGCGCAGCGAGGGCGATGGCATGACCTTCGCCCAGTGCGATGGCCTGGTCATCCTGCTGGATGCGCGCACCAACTACCGGCCCGACGCGCGGGCGGGCTGGCGCGGCGAGGACCCCTTGCCGCGCATCCTGGAGGAGGAGGCCGCCGCGGCGGCCAAGCACTATGCGGCGCTACGCGCCGCGCACATCGCCGATCTCAGCGCCCTGCTCGCCCGCGCCCGCATCGACATCGGGGCCAGCGAGGCATCGGTGCGCACTCAGCCGACCGATGCACGTCTGGCGCGGTATGCCACCGGGGCTGCGGATCCTGAGCTGGAGATGACCATGTTCCAGTACGGACGCTACCTGCTGGCCAGCTGCTCACGACCGGGCGGCCTGCCCGCCAACCTGCAGGGGCTGTGGAATGACAGCAATGGGCCGGCCTGGGCGTCCGATTACCACAATAACATCAATGTGCAGATGAACTACTGGGCAGCGGAGACCACCAACCTGTCGGAATGCCAGCTGCCGCTCATCGACTATGTGGTCGCCCAGTTGGAGCCCTGCCGGAAGGCGACCAGGGCGGCGTTCGGGGCGGCAACGCGCGGCTGGACCGCGCGGACGAGCCAGAACATTTTCGGCGGCAATGGTTGGGAATGGAACATCCCCGCCAGCGCCTGGTATGCCCAGCACATCTATGAGCACTGGGCCTTCACCCGCGATGCCACTTACCTGCGCCAGGTCGCCTATCCGCTGGTCAAGGAGGTCTGCACGTTCTGGGAGGACCATCTCAAGAAGCTGCCCGACGGCCGGCTGGTCGCTCCGAATGGCTGGTCGCCCGAGCATGGGCCGCGCGAGGACGGGGTGATGTTCGATCAGCAGATCATCTGGGATCTGTTCCAGAACTATCTCGACATGGCGCGGGCCCTGGGAGTCGATGCGGACTATCAGACGACCGTCGCAGGCATGCAGGCACATCTCGCCGGGAACAAGATCGGACGCTGGGGCCAGCTGCAGGAATGGCAGGAGGATCGCGATGACCCGAATGACACCCATCGCCACACCTCCCAGCTGTTCGCCGTCTATCCGGGCCGCCAGATCTCCCGTGAGCGCACGCCCGAGTTCGCCGCTGCCGCGATCGTCTCGCTGAAGGCGCGCTGCAACGATCACCAGGAGAGGACCGGCAAGCCATTCGCCGTCGATACCACCATCGGCGACAGCCGCCGCTCATGGACCTGGCCGTGGCGCGGGAATCTCTGGGCGCGGCTGGGGGACGGCGACCGTGCCTACATCTCGCTGCGCGGGCTGCTGACCTACAACACGCTGCCCAATCTCTTCACCAACCACCCGCCGTTCCAGATGGATGGCAATTTCGGCATCCCGGCGGTGTTCGCCGAGATGCTGCTGCAATCCCATGCCGGCGAGATCCGCCTGCTGCCGGCGCTGCCGGCTGCGTGGGCGGCAGGGGGGTCGTTCACCGGCCTGCGGGCTCGCGGCGATTTCACCGTGGACTGCACCTGGGTGGATGGCCGGGTGACCCGCTACCGCATCGCCGCGCACCAGCCTGCGACCGTGGCGGTGAGGGTGAACGGCGCACTGTCCGAGGTGCCGGCAGAGGTGGTCCGCTGACGCTCGCCCGGTCCGCCGGCATCAGGAATCCTGGGAGAGGATCAGCATCGAGTACTGGCCGATGCCGATCGAGCCGACGCACGGCATGTTATCGTACGCACCCGGGTAGGCGACCGTATCGAAGCTGGGATGATCATTGAAATCGCTGCTGTAGCCATTCCAGTCGCTGTTGAAGCGTACTCGCCATAGGCCTGCCCTGGGGAAGCCGATGGTATAGCTATCGTAGGAGCAGTTGGCGCAATTGGCGAGCACGATGACGTCGTCGAGCGGACCGCCGTTCTGCCAGCGATGGTAGCCGATCACCTTGTCGGTATCGTTGACATGGTGGACGTTGATGTGGGAGCCGCGCAGTCCGAGCGTGGCATTGTCCAGATTCCGGCGCAACCGGATGATATCGCGGTACAGCTGATTGATGCCGGGAAACAGCGCCAGCCGGTTCCAGTCCAGGGGCATGTTGCCCTGGAACTCGCCATCTTCGAGGAATTCCTGGCCCTGGAAGATCATCGGGATGCCCGGCGCCGTGAACACGATCCCCGCTCCGAGGGTGGAGCGCTTCTTGGAGGCCCAGCTGTCGGCCTTTCCCGGCCAGATGAGCTCCGGGACATACCCGTAGGCATCCTCGTCATGGGAGGCGATATAGGCCACGCGCTGCAAGGGGACGCCATTGTAGCAGCCGCCCAGCCCGCCAGCCAGGGTGGTGATGTTGCGTGCCCCGTCGTCGCTGGTGATGATGACTTCGCGCAGGGCGTCCCGGAATCCAGGATCCCATTGGGAATCGAATCCCGCCCCCTGATCGCCCGTGGGCTTGGTGATCCACTCATTGTTCTGCAGGTCTTCCGCGATGGTGATCTTCCATGGGAAGGCCGTGCCGATCTCGTCATTGATCCATTGCAGCAGCGACCAGCCATCGGGCAGATCCGTCGGGTTCTGGCCTTGCGGATCGGTATACTGCCGGATGTTGATGACCGAATCGAAGCGCAGGCCATCGATATGGAAGCGATCCAGCCAGAACAGGGCATTGTCGCGCAGGAACTGGCGGACTTCAGGTCGACCAAAATTCGGACGCGCGCCGAAGCCGGTCCACGCACGGTAGTTTTCATAGATATAGATGCCGCCGTCGCTGCCCGGCTCGGACCAGCCGTCGAATTGCCACAGGTCGCTGTCGATGGTGCCGAAATGGTTGTACACCACATCCAGGATGACGGCGATGCCATGCGCATGCGCCGCCTTGACGAATTCGAAGAGGCCCGCGGGTCCGCCAAAGGCAGTCTCGACGGAAAATGGCTGGGACGGTTCATAGCCCCAATAGAACGAGCGGTCATAACCCTTGGAATACTGGTCCGGGAATTCCATGACGGGCATGATCTGGATCGCAGTCACGCCCAGGTCCTGCAAGTACTGCATCTTGGGGATGACGGAGGCGAACGTCCCGGGACTGGTGGCGGTCGATCCGCTGAAGGTGCCGATATGCATCTCGTAGATGACCAGCTCATCCCAGGTAGGCATGCTGAAATGATCATCGCTCCAATCGAAGGATCGGTGCGAGACGATGATGCCATTGCCGTCCGGGGCATCGACCTGGTCGACGTAGGGGTCACGCCGATAGAGCGGAGGCGCCCCCACTGGGATGATGTATTGGTAGGTGCTCCCGATCACTGCGCTCGGGACGTCCACGGACCAGTACCCGTCGCCTTCGCTGGCGAGTTGATCGGCGGTCAGATCCCAGCTATTGAACGATCCGGCAACGGCGACGCTCGGGGCGAAGGGCGCCCAGACACGGAAGGACGTGCCGCCGCTGGCGAGCGGTCGTGACCCCATGCCGGCCGTCGTGGAGGGGATGGTCGCCATGGGACGTCTCCTGATGTGATTCGCTGATGGATCGGTGGACTGGTTGGCAATGAGTAGCGACCATCGTTGCAGCGACAATGCCGCAAGGAGCGGACGTCGCTCACGGCAGGTCGGCGAAGCCATGCGCAGATGGGGAGATCGGCTGCCGTGCTCCGCGCTTGAACGCCAGGGGGAATGGCGCATCTGATTATGGGAGAAGCACGAGCTGATGAACGTGCCGAGGATGAGATAGCCATCACGATCATAGGCGACGTCGAGGCCTGTGGTCCATCATCCCGCAAATGCATATACTGACGGGGAAGGATAACCGGAAGAGCACGTGCGACCAATCTGCGTACCGGTGTGGCTCATCAGATCATTCAATTGGGGGCATCGGATAGCGCGCAGGATAAATCCGTTCACTGTCGATTCATGGTGCACATCTTGTCCTGCGTGGGGTGCAGACTTAGGCGCGGAGGGCGCGCCGTCACCGACGTTTCCTGGCTCCTCATGCGATTGCGGGCGGAGGTCGCGTGGAATGCGGATTCGTAGGCGTTCTGCGATCGGTCATTATTGGCACCGAACCCGCACCATTGAGCCTGCGCATTCACTGACCGATGTCGGGGATTGAGCGGTCGCACCGGCATTCGCACGAGATCGTCTAGTCATGCGGCATCAGTGGCTCCAGGAGCGCGAAGTAGTAGTTCGGCTTCTTCCCCTGTAGATCCTCGACGCTCTCCCCGAGGCTATAGGCGCCGACCACCCGGCCATGTCGCTGAAGCGGCCTGAGAGGTCTGTGTTGCGGATCGAAGGGATCGGCTGGCCATGGACGACCGAGCAGCTCGGCCATCAGGAGCTGTGCGTGGAGGATGGCGCGATGGACCGGGAGGTATATCGTGTGGTGTGGCATGGCGAATATGGCGGTCAGGGCTCCTCCAGGTCCCTCTCTGACGGTCTGCTCTTGCCGATCATCTGCTTCCATCGCCAGCTGCATCAGGGTGCTGGGATACTGCTGGAGATGGACGATCTGCATCCATATCAACTCGTCGCGCAGGACATGCGCCCGTCCCAATCTGATCACCGCCGCATTGGGTAGCCAATCCCAGCCATTCCCGCCACAGGCTGAGCCGAATTGATCCAGGCGGAGTTGCGGCGCAAGCGTGGTGAAGAGCGCAACATGCATGGCGAAAGACCCCACCAGCGAGGTGGCGAAGGACTGGGGAAGCACCTTGATTCGGCGCGAGATGGCATCAGCGACTTGTGCTCTGTCTGTACGGATGTCTGGCAGCCGGCGCGAGATGGCATTTAATGCGCGCACCAAGCATCCAACGCTGGCGAAGCAATGCGTGAGGCTCTGGTCCGGCAACAGTGCTGAACAGCTCAGCAGACGATCGATCTCGCGCAGGAGATCTTCTGGAGGGGCAAGGTCGACACGCTGCACCAGGAGCTGGTTCACCGCGCGTACGGTCTGCAATTCAGGGAATATCGACAGCATCGAATAGTCCGAGCGCAGGATGATCGGGCCGGAGTCCAGGGCGTCGACGAGGGAGAGCAGGTCGCTGAGGTCTTGGGGATCGATGGAGTCGTGGAACTGGAGCAGGGCATCGGGAATGGGGGTGCCGACCGCCAGCGAGGTACCCTGCAAAGACTCGGCTGAGTTCCTGCGTCTGCCCCAGAATCCGATGCGTCCCGACAATGTGGCGAGACGCTCCCATTGCTTCACCCGCTCAGGCGCATCGGTGACGAAGCCCATCTCGGCGGTGGAAGTGGCGATGCTCTGCGACTTGGCCATGGCGATGACCGCCGCAAGGTCGCCGGTACTGGACAGCCACAATCGATAGCACACCATCGCCGCGACGACGATGGTGATGCAGACGATCAGGATCACCGCCACCCAGCGCGTCCGGACGGCGCGCCTCCAGCTGATGGGAATGGACATCACTACCTCGACTCCCCCCGGGCACGATAGGCGGGCTTGTTTCGCCCGCCGATGCCTCCGAGTTTAGCGCTGGACGGTGCGATGCATATCCTGCTTCAGGCACAGCGTGATGCCATGTGCCTGATCGGGTCGGTATGGCATGGGCTGTCAGCCGACGAGCGGACCTCGGTGGCAGGGCATCCCCCAGCTCATCGCCATCCCGCTGGCCGCCATGGGTGCGCATGAGCGAGACGTAGAGAGGGCTATGGTGAACGCGCCAGCTCCAGGGGTCAAGCCCCTCTTGCTGTCGAGGTTCAGGTTTGGCGCACTCGAGTGGATTCGAACCACTGGCCTTCGCCTTCGGAGGGCGACGCTCTATCCAGCTGAGCTACGAGTGCAGGTACGCAGAGGATCGTTGCATGGTCGTCCAAGGCAAGCCATTCCAGCCCGCGGATGGCTGCCGGGATCACTCCGGCGCGACCACCGAGCTCGCGCTGCTGCTGCTCGGGGGCGAGACATGGGTGCCGACGCCGACGATGGGCATGCCGCTGTCCTCGGGGAACAGCCGGGCGAGGTAGCGTGCCAGCTTCTCATTGGTCGGGCCGTAGCCGCCATCGTACATGTAGTGCTCGAGATCCTGGCAGAACTCGCGCGCCGTCTGGTAGCGGTTCACCGGATTGACGTCGAGCGCCTTCATCATGATGGCTTCGAGCTTCTCTGGGATGTGCGGATTCAGCCGGCGGGGGGACTTGATGGAGTAGTTGTCCATCTTGTCGACCAGGTCGTCGATGTCGTTGACGTTGTAGACCGAGGTGTTGGTGAGCAGCTCGTAGAGCACCAGGCCGAGGCTGAAGACGTCGCTCTGGCGGGTGGTGCCCTGGAATTTCGCCTGCTCCGGGCTCATGTAGGGCAGCTTGCCCATGATCACCTCGGCTTCGTCCGGGGTGTTCATGATCACGGCCTTGGCGATGCCGAAGTCGGTGAGCTTGACCACGCCTCCGTAGGTGATGATGATGTTCGACGGCGTCACATCGCGGTGCACGATGTTGAGCAGCTTGCCGGTCATGTCCTTTGCTTCATGGGCGTAATGCAGGGCGCGGCAGACGCGCGAGATGATGAAGGCGCCGATCTCCACGTTGGTGACCTTGTGGCGGTCCTTGTGTGCGCGGATGATATCGGCGAGGTTCTTGCCGTGCGCGTACTCCATCACGATGTAGTAGATGCCCTTGGTCTGTCCGAGCTGATAGACTTGGAGCACGTTCTCATGGATCAAGTCGGCGACCAGCTTGGCCTCGCCGACGAAGAGATCGACGTTTTCCTTGTTCTTCAGGAACTCGCGTTTGATGGTCTTGATCGCCACGACTTTGCGGAAGCTCTCGGCGCCCAACTGCTCGGCGAGGTAGACCGAGCCCATGCCACCAGTCGCGATCTTGCGTAGGATCTGGTAGTTGGTCAGGTATTGAATCTCTTGCATCGCCGCGCTCCCGAGCTTGCATCGGTAGCTAACGCGAAGCGGTGAGGCTGTCAACGCTGGGTCGGGCCTTTCCCACATCCCCCAACTGGGGGTGCATCATGGTCTTGGCAGGCGGAATGCGCGCGGGTGGGGGTGCCGGGTGCCCCCGACCATGGTCTTCCTAGGGTCTATGATGACCCATCGCCAGCCCATCCCCTGGGCTGCATGGCGCTTCAGCGCCGCCCCGGCGTCATCAGCCATCAGTATTTGGCGAGGCGCCGCAGGCGGTTGTAGCGCTCCAGGTACTCCTTGCGGTCGCTGGCCAGGAGCTTCTTGGGCCCGATGCCCTGGACGCAGATGCCTGCGACCCCGCTGGCGACCACGCAGCCGCGCTTGAGCGAGCGGAAATCGTCCTTGCCCGAGCCGGCGCACCAGGCGGCCAGGGCCCCGGGGAAGACCGCGCTGGTGCCGGTGCCATCGACCACCTCCACCGGCATGGCCGGATAGGTCACCGCCTTCTGCCGGTAGACGATCAGGCCGCCGAGCATGCCAGCGGTCAGCACCACGGTCTTGGCGCCGAGAGCCTGGAAGAAGCGCGCCGAGGCCAGGGGGTTGGCCTCGCCGCTGAGCTCGGAGGCGCGGCGGCAGGAGAGGACGAGCACATCTGCAGCCGCGCAGCACAGGCTGCGGAAAGCCGGATCGGCGAGGTCCCCGGGACGGGGGGAGGCCACCAGCAGTCGACCGTCGGCACCGGGCAGGCGCAGGATCGCCTCCTGGGCGCGGCGCCATTCATCAGGGGGCAGGCCGATCAGCAGGGCCCCGCCGAGATCCTCGGCCGAGGTCGGCTCGACGTCGGAGAGCACGGGACCGTTGGCGAGGAAGCCCTGGGGCGTGCCACGCGGCGTGCGCCCCTGCCAGGAGACCCCCGCCAGGTCGATGCCGCGTCGCTCCAGGATGCCCTGCAGCTGCGGCGTGTACTCCTGTCCTCCCCGGGCCCACAGCTGGGTGCGGGCCAGCGGGCTGGCGGCGATGGCGGCGTAGCCGCCAACTCCGCCGATCAGGTCGCTGGCCTTGGGCAGGTCATCAAGGGCCAGGGGACCGGCGATCAGGAGGGTGCTCATGGGCGGTCCACTGCGGAGACGTAGGTGAGGCGGTCGGCGAGCGGTCGGCGGGCCGGGACCGTTGGCGGGGCGCCGGCAGCCATGCCCAGCCAGATCGCCCCCAAGGCGCCTTCGCGCGCGGGATCGGCACCGCACCAGCGCAGGGTCAGCGGATGCACCAGGGCGGCGGTGGTCGACCAGTAGCTGGCGAAGCCGGCGGCGGTGGCGGCGAGCAGGAGGTTCTGCACCGCCGCGGCAGCGGCGGCGTGGTCCTCGAGGTCGATGGCCGTCTCGTCAGCGCGCACCCAGGTCACCTGGATGATCGCGCCGGCGCCCGGGAGGCGTTCGAGCAGCTTGGCGAGCTTGGCCGCTCCCTTGGCGGGATCGGGGACCTGGGCGATCTGCGGCTCGGCGACGAGGTAGCGTGCCAGCGCGGCGATCGCCGGCTGCTCAAGGCAATAGAAGCGCCACGGCTCGCTCAGGCGGTGGGTGGGGGCCCAGCGGGCGAGCTCGAGCAGCGCTTCGAGCGCTGGCCGTGCGATGGGCTGGCCGGTGAAGGATTTGACCGTGCGGCGTGCGCGGATCACGTCCGCCAGCGGGGAGGAAGGTGGGTTCATGGGCGGGCAGCCTAGCGGGGCGGTGGAAAAGTCGACCGGCGCCGCCGCAGCGCTCCGCTGGCTGGCTCAGGGCGGGTGAAGCGAGCGCGCCGGCTCGGGGAGCAGGTAGAACACCACCGCCAGGATCAGGTAGACCGAGAGTAGCTGGACGCCTTCCAGCCAATGCGACTCGCCGTCATTGCACACCTGGCTGGCGACCATCACCGCCACCACCACCGCCAGGACTTCCTCCGGGCTGAAGACCAGATCGAGAGGATGGGGGGCGATGGCATAGCTGAGGAACACCAGGACCGGCGCGACGAAGAGCGCGATCTGGATGCTCGAGCCCAGGGCGATGCCGATGGCGAGGTCCATGCGATTGCTGCGTGCCACCCGCAGGGCGGTCGCATGCTCGGCGGCGTTGCCGATGATCGCCACCACCACCACGCCGATGAAGACGTTGTTCCAGCCCATGCGGCTGGCGGCCGGCTCGACCGTCGCAACCAGGATCTCGCTCATCCATACCACCAGCCCGGTCGCCACCGCCAGGGTGGCAAGGGAGTGCGACAGGCTCCAGGGGGCGCTGGAGTCGGATGCTCCCGCGCCGGCCGCACCAGCCGCGTCGGCGGCGCACTGCGCCGGCGGGCCAGTGAAGAGCTCGGCATGGGTGTGCAGCGAGAACCACAGGCTGAGCAGGTAGGTGAGGATCAGCACCAGGGCGATGCCCAGGCTGAGCGGCTGGTCGAGGGTGCTGGCGCGCGCACCGGCGAGGGTGTGGACGATCGCCGGCACCACCAGGGCGATGGCGGCGAGATACAGCATGGTCGCATACGTCCGTCCGGCGGCGGCATTGAAATGCTGGGTCTTGTGCCGCATGCCCCCGGCCAGGAATGAACCGCCGAGCACCAGCAGGATATTGCCGATGATCGAGCCGGTAAGCGAGGCCTTGACCACATCGTCGAGCCCGCTGCGCATCGCCATCAGGGCGATGATCAGCTCCGCGGCGTTGCCGAAGGTGGCATTGAGCAGGCCGCCGATCCCCTCGCCGGTATGGCGGGCGAGCTGTTCGGTGGCGCGACCCAGCCAGCTGGCCAGCGGGATGATGGCCAGGCAGGCGCAGATGAAGATCGCGGTCTGGCTGGCGGGCGCCAGCACGGTCATGAGCCCGGCCAGCGGAATGCAGGCGAGCAGCCAGTCGAGCGGGGGTCGGCGTCCGATGGCCATGGTGTCCGGGTGGATGAGGTGAAGGTGGAATCAGCGCTTGGGGGGGCGTGTTCGAGTGTGGGGAAGCGCCGCCTACATGCGCATGACGAACCAGCGCCATAAGCCGACCACCAGCAGGGTGCCGAATCCGAGGATGCAGCTCGGCAGCGCATTGGTGCCATTGGCGATCAGCAGGCGCGACACCAGCCAGAACATTCCCAGCGGGATGAGGGTCATGATCAGGGCCTTGCCGATCATGGTGCCGATCCCCGAGCGGCCCTCCAGGCGGATGAAGCCGGGCAGCGCCGCCAGCAGGCAGAGCAGCGGCAGCATGCCGAAGGCGATGCGCAGGGCGATCATCCCCCAGGCCATCGAGGCGTTGGCCACCAGCAGCTCATCGCTGGTCTTGTGCGTGTCGAGCTTCAGCCGCGACGCCAGCTCATCCGGGTCGCCGGCGAGGGTCAGCCCGACCTCCTCCACCCGGCAGAGCGGCAGCACCACGTAGGGCTCGGTCTCCTCGCCCACCACGGCGGCATTGGTCAGCTGCCAGTGGCCGTCGGTCCAGGAGAGCGCATCGGCTATCAGCATGGTGCTGGCATGGCGCGAACCCTGGGCATCGAACACCGCGATATTGCGGTAGACCACCGAATCGGGCAGGGCGTACTGGGCGCTCCAGAAATGCGTACCATCGTGCCAGCCGACGGCGCGCGGCTGCTCCTGGTCGCGGGCGAGCTTGCCCTCCATGCGTGAGCGCGTCAGCGACGCCTCCGGCGCCACGCGCGGGATGATCTGGTCCTTGAGCACCAGGCCCAGCAGGCCGATCCCGACCGCCAGGGCGAGCAGGCTGAGGAACACCCGCCAGGGGGCGACACCCGCGGCCATCAGCGCCACCAGGGTGCCCTGGCGCAGCATCGGGGCGGCGGTCAGCAGGCCCGCGGCGGCCGCCGAGAGCGGCAGCCAGATGGCCATGAATTCCGGGAAGCGCAGCAGGAAGTACTCGAGCATGTAGTCGGTATGATGATTGCGCATCGCGCGGATGTAGATGCCCATGTTGCCGATGAAGTCCCCGAGCATGATCAGGAACACGCCGATGAAGAGCACCATCGCCCAGCGCGTGAAGGCGGTCGACAGCACATGGCGGTCGAGGGTGTTCATGCGCGGTTCTGCCACCAGTGGGTGAGCAGCGATACCGGCAGGGCGATGATCTCGCGCGAACGGTCTGGACGCCACATCAGCCACAGGCCGATGCCGCCGATCAGCGCCGCGGGCGGCCACAGCAGCCAGCCGGGATTGATCTGGGGATGGCTGACATTGGTCTTCACATAGCCGAAGGCGGGATAGATGGCCATCGCCACCACCACCACCACGATCACCACTCCGGGCAGGTTCTGCGAGGTTCCATAGGTCAGGCCCAGGCCGATGGCGAAGAGCGAGAAGGCCAGGAGCGAGACCGGCAGGAAGAAGCGGAAATGCAGGGTCAGGCGCGCATTGTTGTAGTTGGAGGGATCGTCGTTCGCGCCGGGGGGGTGCTTGACCAGTTCGATGACCTTCCCGGTCGGCATGCCGTCCGGCTCGGATTGGCCGGGCGTGCCCTGGTCGCCCTCCCACAGGTATTCCCAGGTCGGGGCGTCGACGGTGGTGAGGTGGCCATCACTGCGGTGCTGCATCAGCTGCACATCCTCGAACTCGAGGTTGATGCCCTTGGAGCTCAGCGTCCAGTGCGCCTGCGGTGCGAACACCGCGATGAAGGTGTCAGGGCGTGTGACCAGCGCGCGGACGTCCTTCAGCTTGTCGCCGTCGGCGGAGCCGACCCACACGCTGATCCCGGACTTCTCCATCACCGGCTCATCGATGGCGACCTTCTGCGCGATCAGGGTCTGGGCGAGGCGGCCCTTGCTCGCCCTGATGCCGGCAACCGCGCTGGGCATGATGATGTGGGTGAGGAAGAGGCACGCCACCATCGCCACCGCCACCAGTGGCAGCACGCGCACTGCGACCGTCAGGTGGCTGACGCCGCTCGAGGCGAGGGCGCGCAGCTCGCCCTCCTGGTTCATCGTGCCGATGATGACCAGGATGGCGGTCGCCAGGGCGAGTGGCAGGGCGATCGGCAGGGAGATCTCCAGCAGCTGCTGCACGATCGGCAGGCAGGCCTCGGGTGGCACGCCCTGGCTGATGAATATGCCCAGCTGCCCACCGACCAGGACGGAGAGGAAGATGGCGAAGAGCAGGAGGAACCTGGTCGCGCACTGCCAGAGGATGTAGCGGGCGAGGGTGTCGAACATGCTCAGCGTCCGGCCGCGGTCGCCGAGAGGGGGGCGGAGGAGGTGACCTTGAAGGCGCGTCCCGGCAGATCGAGCCGGCACCAGCGTCGGATGGGCAGATCGGCCGACAGCACCGCTGCAGCCTCGGCCATGGTCACCATTTCGCCGAACTCGCCCAGGCGCGGCAGGAGGTATTCCAGCACATCGAGGTAGGGTCCGCCCTCGACCTCCGCATGCAGGGTCAGGACGGTCAGCGCCGAGGGCGCGGCGCGCAGGCCCGCCAGCAGACCTTCGCCCAGCTGGTCGGCCGGGCTGGGTGTGCGACCGAGCAGCTCCTCCAGGCAGGGGCCGGTACCGGGGAATTGCGGCAGTCGGCGCACGCCATCGGCAGTGAGCAGCCGGCAGGCCGGGCTGGCGCGCAGGTCGCTGGCATAGCTGAAGGGATAGCCGTCCTGGATGCGCAGCGACATCGGGGTGGTCATCCAGGCCGGCGCGCCGATGCCCTGGGGTGTATGCCCGGTGAGCCTGGCGTAGGCCTCGACCGAGCGCCGGAAGTGGGCGTGGATGCGGGCGGGCTTGAAGCGGGGCAGGTCGTCCTGCCAGCTGCGGTGGTCCCAGGCATGCACGGCGGCCTCGTGCCCTTCGGCCTCCATGCGCCGCACCAGCTCGGGGAAGGCGGTGGCGATGGGGCGCTCGGGCAGCAGGGTGCCGGAGAGGATGGTGCGCCAGCCGTAGAGCGAGGGCGCGCCGGTGGTGAGCATCTTGCGCGCAAAGGCGGGCTTGCGCATCTGCAGGATGGCGCGCCCGGAGCGGTCGGGACCCAGGGACAGGAAGAAGGTGGCGCGGGCGCGGTGGCGGGCCAGGCAGTCGAGCAGCCTGGGCACGCCGACGCGCATGCCGTCATGCGTATCGATGTCGATCTTGATCGAGATCATTGCAGGCCATGCCGGTAGGAGGTCAGCGGTCCGCTGGTCAGTCCAGCCACCGGCTGGTTGGTGACCAGGGTGATCTTGTCGGTGCGGGCGACTTCGTATACCGCGAGGTGCTGATCAAGCAGGGGGGCGATCCAGCCGGCATCGCCGAATAGCCAGATGCGGCCGGACCCCCGCCACTCATGGCTGAGCTCATCGCGGGTCCACAGGCGGGCCTGTCCGGGCGCATCCTCACGGCTGAGCTTGTAGAGGTCCTGGGTCCTGGGGCTGCCGTTACGCGGATTGATCACGGCCCTGCCCTGCTCATCGTGCATCAGCGGCCAGGGGCTGCCGGGCTTGGTCGCCGCGGTGTAGAGGCCCATGCCCAATTCGCGCGGGTCGCCGAGGATGTTCAGCGGACGGTCCAGCTGCCACACCAGGCTGTGATCGTGGACGCAGGCCGGGGTCAGCAGGATATCGTCGCCAGGTGCCAGAAAGACCTCTGCGGTGCGGGCGAGGGCGCGCCCATCGATGTACTTGAGCACGTGGAAGGCATTGGGCAGCGCGATCGCGATCGCCACCGCCATGCCCACCGCGACGATGGCCATGCCGCTGCGGATGGCGCCGCGCCCGGTGCGGACTGCGCCCCAGATGCCGGTGCCGATGAGGGCCATGAGCGCGAGGGCGAGCACCGGCCACCACGCCCAGTCGACCTGGCGGAAGGCGTCCGGCTTGGCCAGCACGGTGATGTACACGACCCCGGCCACGATCAGGAGGATGATCTGCACCGGCAGGCCGAAGCGCAGCCAGGCCGGCGGCCGGGCTTCCAGGCGGGTCAGCTGGTCGGCGACCAGCAGGGCGAGCGCCGGGAACAGCGGCATGGCATAGGTGCCCAGCTTGGAGGCGCTGATGCTCAGGAAGATCAGGGGGAAGAGCAGGACGCAGGCGAGGTAGAGCTGGCCATCCCGGTAGCGGCCGGGTTCACCGGCGCTCGGGCCGCCAGTTTCCGCTGGCGCACCTGGCGCGCCGGAGCGGTCCAGGCGGTCCCGCAGCCTCGTTACCAGCGGTCCCAGGGCGCGGGCGAGCGCCAGGACCAGCAGCGGCACGCCGATGAAGGTCCATGGCGCCAGCGCGGCCGCGATGATCGGCAGGTAGTACCAGGGCGGTCCTGGATGATTGATCGAGCCGTCGAAGAACGCTTCGACGTTGATATGCCAGTAGAAGTACTCGAGGAAGCGCGGATCGCGCTGCCAGACCAGCAGGTGCCAGGGCAGGCAGACCGCAGCCATGATCAGCAGGCCGCTGACCGGACGCAGGCGCATCAGCTCGCGCCAGACGCCCAGCGGGCCGGCGGAGAGCAGGGCGTAGCCGCCGATGGCGCAGCCGGAGAGCACGATCGCCAACGGGCCCTTGGTGAGGAATGCGCAGGCCAGGGCGAGCCAGAACAGCCACAGCCAGCGCAGCTGCGGGGCCAGGAGATCATGCCAGCGGCAGGGGGCGCTCTGGTGGTGGCGGAAGTAGGCATACCAGCAGACCGCCAGGCACGCCGACAGCAGGGGGTCGGTATTGAAGATGGTGGTGAAGACCAGGAACTGCCCGGAGAATAGCAGCAGCAGGGCTGCGAGCAGACCGAAGCGGGCATCGCGCCAGAAACGGCCGAGGGCGTAGGTGGCGGTGAGCGACACCAGGCCGGCGATCAGCGACGGCAGCTGGACCGCCCAGGGCGAGGAGCCAAACAGGAGCTGGGTAAGCGCCCCCAGCCAGTAGGTCAGGATCGGCTTCTCGAAGTAGGGGACGTAATTGAGGGTCGGGACCACCCAATCCGACGAGTGCACCATCTCGCGCGCGGATTCGGCATAGCGCATCGCCGAGCCGATGATCGGATGCCAGCCGATGGCCGCGAAGATGGCGATCGCCGCCGCACCCAGGATGGCGAGGTCGCGTGACCAGCCAGATGTGCCCGGCGCTGCCGCGAGCGCTGTCGCCTCAGGTGGTTGGTCCATGGTCACCCCAGGCATCTTGGCGCGCATTCGTCAGCGACCAGAGGCAACCACCGGGCATTCATCTGGCCAGCGAATCCCGCTGCCCTCACCTCACGAGGCCGATGCCTGGCGCAGGTAGTAGTCGTAGACCGAGGATTCCCGGTGATGGAACTCATGGATGTAGTAGGCGACCGTCTGCCGCAGCATGGCATCGACGGAGACCTTCGGCGTCCAGCCCAGAGCCGCGGTGATGCCGGAGATGTCCGGCTTGCGCTTGGACATGTCCTGGTAGCCGGTGCCGTAGTAGTTCGCCGAGCTGACCTCCTCCAGGCGGGAGCGGTTGACGTGGGCGGCGGCCTCGGGATAGCCCTTGGCGATATCGGTCAGCTGCTCGGCGAGCTCGCGCACCGAAAGGTCGTTGTCCGGATTGCCGAGATTGAAGATCTGGCCATTGGCGGCCCCGTCCTTGTTGGCAATGATGCGCATCAACGCATCGACACCGTCGCTGACATAGGTGAAGCAGCGCCGCTGCGCTCCGCCGTCGACCAGGCGGATGGCTTCGCCGCGCAGGAGATGGCCGAGGAACTGGGTGACGACGCGCGACGAGCCCTCCTTCTCGGTGTGGATGCTGTCGAGGCCGGGCCCTACCCAGTTGAAGGGGCGGAACAAGGTGAAGGCCAGCTTGTCGTGCTTGCCCATGGCGAAGATGACGCGATCGAGCAGCTGCTTGGCGCAGGCATAGATCCAGCGCTCCTTGTGTATCGGCCCATAGACGAGATTGGAGGTCTCGGGGTTGAAGCTCTCATCCGGGCACATGCCGTACACTTCCGAGGTCGAGGGGAAGAGCACGCGCGTCTTGTACTTGGCGCATTGGCGGATGATCGAGAGGTTCTCCTCGAAATCGAGGTTGAACACCCGCAGCGGATCCTGGACGTAGGTGGCGGGGGTGGCGATGGCGACCAGCGGCAGGCAGACATCGCACTTCTTGACGTGGTAGGCGATCCACTCCTTGTTGATGGTGATGTCGCCTTCGAGGAAGTGGAAGCGCGGGTGCTTGACGGCGGTCCCCAGCTTATCGCTCGCCATATCCATGCCGAAGATCTCCCAGTCGGTGTCGCGCAGGATCGCCGAGGTGAGATTCGAGCCGATGAAACCATTGACGCCGAGAATGAGGACTTTCATGACACTCCATGGGTGGTTGATAATGTGGTGCCGGGGATCAGCTGCTGGGGCTGGGCGGTCGCGTCGAAGATGCCGATCGGCTCGATGGTGCCGTCACCGCAGGCGATGGTGCCGTCGCCAAGCACGGTGCCGGCCGGGGCGAAGACGCCGTGCTCCTGCACCACGCGGGTGGAGAGCACCATCAGGCGCTGGTCCTGGTAGCGGGTGAAGGCGCCAGGCCAGGGCGGCGCCACCGCACGGACCAGGTTGTGCACCGTGCGCGCCGGCGCGTGCCAGTCGATCATGCCATCCTGCGGCCGGCGGCCGGGAAAGACGCTGCCCTGGCTGAGATCCTGGGTGCGCAGGCGCGCATGGCCGGAGAACAGCCCGGCGAGGGCGCGGTCGAGGAATGCGGGTGCGAGGTCGAGCAGCTGCTGGGTCAGCCCATAGGCGTCCTGGTCGGGATCGACGGCCACCCTGCTGCTGAGCACGATCCGTCCGGCATCGGCTCGCGGCACCATCTCGTGCAGCGTCAGCCCGCTTTCGCTCTCGCCATGCACCAGCTGCCAGTTGATCGGCGCACGGCCGCGGTACTTGGGCAGCAGCGAGCCATGCAGGTTGTACGCCCCACGCCGGCCGATGGCGAGCACCTCGGCGCCCAGCAGGTGCTTGTAATAGAAGCTGAAGAGGTAGTCAGGGCGCAGCTGGGCGATGCGCGCCAACGCCGCGCTGCCGGTCTTCAGCTCGGCATCGAGCAGCACCGGGATGCCGGCCGTGGCGCAGGCCGAATGCACCGAGGGCCACCAGCAGTTGTCCGCCGGGTTGTCCGCATGGCTGAGGACCAGCGGCAGGTAGGCGCCGGCGCGGCTCAGCGCGGCGATGCCGGCGCAGCCGAAATGGCCGTAGGCGAAGACCACGCAGACAGGACGGCTCACGGCATCTCCACGCGTGGATGGCGGGTGGTCTCGCCCGGCCGCTCCACCGAGTGGACGATGAAGGGCTCGCGCAGGCGGACCTGCTGGAAGATGCGGCCGATGTACTCGCCGACCAGCCCGAAGGCGAAGAACTGCGCACCGGTGAAGATCATCAGGATGCCGAGCACGGTGAGCGTGCCATCGGCCGCCCAATGGGCACCGTAGCAGAAGCGCATCACCAGGAGCAGGGTGCCGAGGAAGATGCCGCAGGCCGCCAGCACGGTGCCGACGAGGAACAGCAGGCGCAAGGGGTAGACCGAGAAGGAGGTGATGAGATCGAGCTGCAGCGAGAGCAGCTTGAGCAGCGAGTAGTTCGACACCCCTTCGGCGCGCGCGGCGTGCGAGACGCCGATCTCGATCGGCCGGCGGGCGAACAGCGAGGCCAGCGCGGGGATGAAGGTCTTGTACTCCCGGCAGTTGACCATCGCCTGGGTGATCTCGCGGGAATAGCCGCGCAGCATGCAGCCGAAGTCCGAGAGGTGGATGCCGCTGATGCGCCGCACCAGCTGGTTGGTCACCTTGGAGGCGCGCTTCCTGAACCAGGTATCCTGCCTGCCGACGCGGAAGGTGTTGATCAGGTCGTAGCCATCGGAGAAGCACTTGACCAGGTTGGGGATCTCCTCGGGGGGATTCTGCAGATCGGCATCCAGGGTGATGATCCACTCGCCGCGGGCATGCGCGAAGCCGGCGGTCACCGCGGCGTGCTGGCCGAAGTTCCTGGCGAACTGCACCAGCACCAGCTGCGGATGGAGCGCCTGCTCGGCCCGCACCAGGCGTGCCGTCCCATCGCGCGAGCCATCATCGACGCAGACCACCTCCCAGCTGATCTCGAGGGCGCCGCAGATCGGCATCAGGCGCTTGAACAGCGCCGGGATGTTGCGCTCCTCGTTGTACATCGGGATGACCACCGAGAGCTTGGGTCCGCCCTGGTCTTCGCTGCGGTGCTCCAAGGTGCGCGGCGTTCCCGGCGAGGTGGGTGAGGGACTCATCGGCTGTGCTCTTTCTCGATGCTGGCGAAGGCTGCGACCACCCGCTCGACGTTCGCATCGGTCATTCCGGGGAAGAGCGGGATGGTCAGCAGGCGATCGCCCAGGCGCGCGCTGACGGGCAGGTCGGCTTCGGGATAACGCTGGAGGTAGTAGTGCTGGCTATGCACCGCGGGGAAGTGCAAGGCGGTGCCGATGCCGAGCTGCTCGAGGCGGTCGACCACCGCGGCGCGATCGATGCGCAGCCGCTCGAGCTCGAGCAGGACGATGTAGATGTGCCAGGCATGGAGAGTGCCTTGCTGCTGCGGAAGAGCGAGGGGCGTGAGGATGCGCGAGCTGGCGAACTGCTGTGCGTACAGTCCCGCCAGGCGGGCGCGTTCGGCATTGTGGCGGTCGAGATCGCGCAGCTGGTGGATGCCCAGCACCGCCTGGATGTCGGTGAGGTTGTACTTCCTGCCCGGGGTGAGGACCTGGTAGAGGTCCTTGCCGCTGCGGCCGTGGTTCTTCCAGGCGTCCTTGCGGATGCCGTGGAAGCGCAGGATGCGCAGCTTTGCCGCCAGCTCCGCCGAGGAGCAGGTGATCATGCCGCCTTCTGCGGTGGTCATGTTCTTGGTCGGGTGGAAGCTGAACACCGCCACCTCGCTGTCGCCGCCGATCGGCCGGCCGCGGTAGCGCGCCCCGGCAGCATGCGCGGCGTCCTCGATCAGCACGATTCCGGTGCCTGCGATCAGGCGCCGCAGGCCGTCGAGATCGCACGGGGCCCCGGCGAAGTGCACCGGCAGGATCGCGCGCGTGCGCTTTCCGATCAGGCGCTGGACGCTGGCGAGGTCGAGGTTGAGGGTCTCGGGGGCGACCTCGCAGAAGACCGTGCGGCCGCCATTGAGCTCGATCATGTTGGGTCCGCTGACCCAGTTGATCGATGGCGTGATCACCTCGTCGCCGGGTTTGAGCTCCAGCGCCTGGAGCACCAGGTCGAGCGCGGCAGTGGCGGAACAGGCGGCAATCGCCTGGTGGGCGCCGGCATAGGAGGCGAAATCCTTCTCGAACTGCAGGACCCTGGGGCCGCTGGTGATCCAGCCGCTGCGCAGCACATCGGCGATCTCGGCGATCGCCGCCTCGCTGATCACCGGACGCGCGAAGGGGAGGTGGGGGAGAGGGCTGGCGTCAGGCATGCGGTACCACCGGGCGGCTGATGAGGATGACGCCGATGATGATGACCACCACCCCCAGCACGCGCATCAGGCTGAGCGGCTCCCTGAACAGCATGACGCCGAGGACCAGGGTGAGGATGTAGCCGAGGCTCATCAGCGGATAGGCGACCGAAAGCGCCATGCGGTCGAGCACCACCAGCCAGTTGACCACGCTGATGGCATAGAGCGCCAGTCCGGTGATGAACCAGCCGTTCAGCGCCACCCGCAGCGGGTCGGCGGCGATCGCGGAGAGGGTGAGCTTGCCGTCCTCGCCGCTGGCGGCGGTGGCAGACAACCCGGCAGCCGCCCATTTGAGGGCCACCTGCGCGGCGACATTCAACAGCATCCCCAGGAGCACGAGCAGATAGGTGGTCATGGGCCATCAACCGCCGGTTGGCCGTGGTTCGTCCGATCGCTGAATGCGAGCCTCCACGCGAATGGGCATGGCGGAGCACGGTAGGGCACACTCCCCGACCGGCAACGGAGGATCCATGGCCGTCCGCATGGCCGCGCTCCCCCGGGTCGGAGCCGGCGATCACACGCACGATGGCGCTAGCGGGCGGTGGCGCTGGGACGAAGTCGTGCTACGGCTAGGGTTATGCGAGGGACTGCCATGCTGCGTGCGCTCATAGCCACCCTGGCTGCAGCGTCGTCGGCGACCGCCTCCGAGGCGGTCACCGCCAGTACGCTTGAGAACTACCACTCCTGGGGCTGGCAGTCGGTGGTGGTCTCCAACGGCCTGGTGACCCTCGCGGTGGTGCCCGCGATCGGCGGTCGGGTGATGCAGTTCGATCTCGGCCACCACCCCTTCCTCTGGGTGAATCCCGCCGAGCTGGGCAAGACCTACGATCCGGCCGAGGACGATCCGTTCCACGATTTCGGCGGCTACAAGACCTGGATCGCGCCGATCTCTGCCTGGCATCGCGGACTGGGGGCCTCGCCGCCCGCCCCCCATCTGGATTGCGGCATGTGGACGGTCCAGGTGGCCGCCCACGATGCCGCCAGCGCGGTGATCGAGAGCTCCTCGCCGATCGAGAGCTTCACCGCCTGGCAGGCTTCCGGGCTGCAGCTCTCGCGACGCTACACCGTGACCCGCGGCAGCACCCGGGTGCATGTCGAGCAGACCCTGGGCAATACCGGCAAGTCGGCGGCCATCGTCTCGATCCTCGATGACAGCCAGGTGATCGGTGCGCATGAGGGGTCCAGCGATTACGACCGCTTCTGGATCTACTATCCGCTCAGCCGCGCCAGCGCCTTCGGTCCGCGCGGCTATATGGCCTTCCCGGGCCTGACTGCAGGCTATGGCGACGGGCAGTGGCGCAGCTCGGTGGACGACGGCATCGGCGCGGTGCAGTACCTCCACCGCAGCGGCCGACTGGGTGCGGACTCGACCGGCGGCTGGATCTGCTATGTCGATGAGCGCGAAGGCTATGCCTTCGCCAAGCGCTTCGCCTACCGACCGGGCAAGATCTATCCCGATGGCGGCATCTCCATCGCGGTTGCCACCTCGGATCGCCAGCCGGTGATGAGCATGCAGGTCCTCAGCCCGCTGGTCGACTGCGCCTCCGGCACCGCCTTCACCTTCAGCGAGGACTGGTATGCCACCCGCATCGACGGTCCGATCGCCGCGGTCACCGATGTCGGGCTGATCAAGCGCCATCTCGCGCTGAGCACGCTCGCCAAGTCCGTGCATGTGGAAGGCACCTTCGGGGTCTTCTACGAGGGCACCGCCGCGCTCACCGCCATCTCCCCGACCGGCGACCGCCTGGCGGTGAACTCCTACTACGCCTCGCCCTCCCAGCCGCTGGTGGTCGATGCCGAGGTGCCGCTGCCGGTGGCTGATCAGACGCGCCTGGTGCTCGAGGTGCTCGACAGCGACGGTGCGGTCGTCGGCACTCTCGACACCGTCACCTTTGCGGCGCCCGCAGCGCCGACGCCCAACCCGCCGTGACCGGCCGATGCCGTGCACTGGCCGCCCGCTGGGTCGTGCTGGCGTTCAGGTCGCCTGCTTGGCGCCCGCAGTGAGGATGAAATCGCGCAGCTTGGGCTCGGACTGGAAGCCCATGGTGGTACCGACCACCTTGCCGCCCTTGAACAGCAGAAGCGTGGGGATGCTCATCACGCCGTACTCCTGCGCGGTCGCGGGATTGTCGTCGACGTTGAGCTTGCCGATCCTGACCTGGCCGGAGAGATCGGTGGAGAGCTTCTCGACGATCGGTCCGATCATCTTGCATGGCCCGCACCACGGCGCCCAGAAATCGACGAGGACAGGTTTGTCGGACTTGAGGACCTCAGCGGAGAAATTGGCGTCGGTGAACTCGATGGCCATGGTGATTCCTAACGGGCAGCTGGGTGGGCGGGAATGCTGGCGGCTGGTGTCCGCGCATCCTCAGGCTAACGGGCTGTCGTGTGGAGGCAACCGGACCTCGCGGCATCCTTGCTCTGCGACGCCCGGTGCCGGGATCAGCGCGCGCTCTGGTGGTCTCGCTTCGACAGGGCATCGAGGACCACGTTGAGGGCAAGGAGGAACAGCGACAGCACCAGGCAGGGCATGAGCACCGGCCACCAGCTCCGCGACAGGGGGGTGAGGGTGGCGGTCACGCCGGCGATGATGCGGCCGAAGCTGTGCGCGGACGAGGCGCTGGAGCTGACACCGAGGTAGGAGAGCAGACTCTCCAGCATGATCAGGCGCGGCAGCAGCAGGGCGCCGTAGGCGAGCACCGTGGGCGTCAGTCCGGGCAGCAGGTGCAGGCGCAGGCGGTGCATCACCCCGGCGCCCATGGCGCGGCTGGCCTCGACGTAGCTCTCGCCGCGCAGGCGCAGCACCCGCGCCCTGATCACGCGGCTGATGGTCTGCCAGTAGAGCAGCCCCATGGCGCTGAACGTCACCGCGCTGCCGAGGCTCTGCAGCGCGCTGACCACCACCACGATGACCACCACGTTGGGCACGGCGGCGGTGACCTCGGCGACGCGCATCAGCAGGCTGTCCCAGCGGCCACCCAGCAGCGCCGCCATCGTCCCCCACAGCGTGCCGATGCCCAGGGCGAGCACGGCGGCGGAGCAGGCGACGGTGATGCTGGCGCCCAGGGCGCAGGCGAGGCCCAGGGCGAGGCTGCGGCCCAGCTCGTCGGTGCCCAGCAGGCTGAAGGTCCCATCGTGCAGCCGCGTTCCCGGTGCCTGGAGGCGGTCGGGGGGGGAGGTGCGGTCGGCATCGGTGCCGGTGGCGAGTTCGAGCAGGCTGAGGTGGAGGACCATGCTGGTGGCGTGGTCGGTCACGCTCCACCAGCGGCTGCCGAGCATGCCGATGAGCAGGCACAGGCCCAGGACGGCCAGGGAGCAGTGCTCGGTCACCCCCCACTCCCGCCAGGCTGATGGCCTGGCGGTCGTCACGCTCGATTGCGCTCCAGCGAGCTCTGCGGCCATGCCGTGGTGATAGGGCCGGACAGGCAGAGGGGAAGGGTGACCTCGCCCCGCGCTGCCCTTGCGCTAGGGCTCCCTGACCCAAGCTGGCGGCCATGAGACCGGTGCACGTCCTCCCCAGCCTGTTGTCGGCCGATTTCACCCGCCTGGGCGCGGAGGTCTCCGCCTGCGCCGCCGCTGGCGCGCGCATGCTGCATGTCGATGTCATGGACGGCCATTTCGTGCCCAACATCACCGTCGGCCCATTCATCGTCGCGCACTTGCGCCGTGCCACCTCCCTGCACCTCGATGTCCACCTGATGATCACCGATGCCCAGAAGTACATCGGGGATTTTCGCGCCGCCGGGGCCGATGCCATTACCATTCATGTCGAGGCGGTCGGCCAGCGTCAGCTCGCCCAGGCCATTGCCCAGGTGCGCGCCAGCGGCGCCGCGGTCGGCCTGGCCTTCAACCCCGACACCGATCCCGAGCTCTGGCTGTGGGCCCTCCCCCAGGTCGACCTGGTGATGTTCATGACCGTCTACCCGGGCTTCGGCGGCCAGGCCTTCATCCCCAGCGTGCGTCCGCGCATCCGCGTGGTGCGCAAGGCCTTCCCGCTCCTGCCCATCCAGGTCGATGGCGGGATCAACCGCGAAACCATCCCTCTGGTGACCGCTGATGGTGCGGACCGCCTGGTGTGCGGTAATGCCTACTTCACCGATGCCGATCCGGCTGGCTTCCTGCGCTGGGCCGAAAGCCACCATGCCTCCTAGCCCGCCAGCGTCGCTCTCGCCCGTGCGCAGGCCGGGATGCCGAACGGGGGGGCGGTGAGCCAGACGCGTCAGGAATCCGAGGCCCACGAGGAGCAGATGACCGCACCCTATGCGATGCGCTCGGCGGCGTCGCGCGGCCGCGACCATGAGCATCAGCCGGATGCGGAGCGCACCTGCTTCCAGCGCGATCGCGACCGCATCGTCCACAGCCGCGCCTTCCGCCGGCTGCAGTACAAGACCCAGGTTTTCACCAACGACGAAGGCGATCACTTCCGCACCCGGCTGACCCACACCATCGAGGTCTCGGGCCTCGCCCGGGTCGCCGCCCGCCGCCTGCGCCTCAACGAGGATCTGGTCGAATGCATCGCCCTGGTGCATGATGTCGGCCATCCGCCCTTCGGGCATCGCGGAGAGGACCTGCTGGCGACGGTGATGGCCGACCACGGTGGCTTCGAGCACAACCGCCAGGGCCTGCGCCTGGTCGAGGAGCTGGAGGTGCGCTATCCAGAGTTCCCGGGTTTGAACCTCACCTACGAGGTACGCGAGGCGATCGTCAAGCACGGCTCCCCGTACCAGCCCGAGCGGGTGCCGGCGCGCTTCCATCCCAAGGAGGCGCCCCTGCTCGAGGCGCGCCTGGTCGACGAGATCGATTCGATCGTCTATGATTGCCATGATATCGATGACGGCCTGCGCGGCGGCTATCTCGACCTCGAGCAGCTGCAGCACGTCGCGCTGTGGCAGGGCGCCTGGAGGGAGGCCACCGAGGCCAGCCCGCGAGCCACGCCGGCCAAGCTGATCGTCGACCGCAGCCTGCGCATCCTGATGGACAGCCTGCTCGGCAACCTGGTCGAGCACACCGAGGCCCAGCTGCGCGACCTGCACATCGACTCGCTCGCGGGGGTGCGCGCGCACCACGGACCGCTGTTGGGCGTCTCCGCGAGCATGGCGGCGGCCAAGCATGAGCTCGAGGGCTGGCTGATGACCAATCTCTACCGCCACCATCGGGTCAACCGCGTCTTCCATACCGCACGCATGGTGCTGGGCGATCTCTTCACCTTCTACACCAGCCATCCCGACAGCCTGCCGCCGGAGCATGCCCAGCGCGCCGAAGGGGTCGGGCTGCACCGTGCGGTCAGCGATTACATCGCTGGGATGACCGACCGCTTCGCGATGGACGAGCATCGGGTGCTGTTCAATGCCGGTCCCAGGCAGGGATGATGGCCATGACCGATGCCGCCGATGCCACCGCCTTGCCCGCCGCCACCGAGCCAAGCCAGGGGAAGCCTCCGATGCACTACCTCACCAGGCGGTTCAGCTTCAGCGCCAGCCACCGGCTGCACAGCGATCGGCTCGACGCCGGGGCCAATGCGTGCACCTACGGGATGTGCGAGAACATCCACGGCCATAACTATCGGCTCGAGGTGACGGTGCGCGGTCAGCTTGACGAGGCCACCGGCTTCTTCTGCAACGTCATGGAGCTGGCGGCGATCGTCCAGCGCCTGGTGAGCGGCCCGTGCGAGCACCAGTTCCTCAATGACCTGCCGCTCTTCGCCGGCGTGGTGACCACCATGGAGAACCTCTCCACGCGCATCTGGACGGTGCTCGAGCCGGCGCTCGCCGAGCGGAAGATGCAGCTGACGGAAGTGCTGGTCGGCGAGACCGACGAGCATTGGGTGCGGCTGCGTCGGGACTGATGCGCGGCCGCGCCGTGAATGCCAGCCGCCGAGCCGTCAGCGGGTGGTCAGCAGCTTGTCGAGGTTGGTGGCGCGCAGCAGGCGGTGGTTCTGCTCGTTCAGGCCGGTGAGGGTGAGGGTCTTGCCGCGCTTCTTGAGATTGACATGGATGGCCACCAGATTGGCAAGCCCGGGGCTGTGCAGGGTGATCACCAGGCTGAGGTCGAGGACCACATGGTGATCGGCATCGGTCACCTGCTCCAGCACGATGCGGGAGAAGCCGAACTCCCGGAAGATAGGATCATCGGTGATCTGCAGCCGGCATTCATTGCCCAGACGAGTGATCTTCACAGGGGATTCCTCACGTGGTGAGCACGCTAGCGCCCCGTCAGGGCGGCGCTAGTGCTCGTCGGACAGTCAGGTAGGGTGACGCCGATGAGCCTCCCTGCCTACGCGCTCCCCGAGGCCGAGCTGATCCGGCAGTGCCGCATCGACACCTTCCGCTCCCATGGCCCGGGTGGGCAGCATGCGAATCGCACCGAGAGTGCGGTACGCATCACCCACCTCGCCAGCGGCGAGGTCAGCCAGTGCCAGGACCACCGGGAGCGGGCGCGCAATCAGCACGATGCGCTGCGCCGGCTGCGCCTGCGCCTCGCCGTGCGCCTGCGCGGCAAGGCGGATCCGGCGTGGCTGGATGCCTACCGCCGCGCCCGCCAGCTGGCCATCGGTGCGCATGCCGAGGGCTATATCCTGGCGGTCGCCGTGGCACTCGATGCCCTGGAGCGGGCCTCCGGATCGCTGGCGGCGGCCGGCGACGAGCTCAAGATCTCGGCCAGCCAGATCGCCAAGCTCCTGCGCTCGGACAAGGAGGTGCTCGGCGCGGCCCTCCAGCTGCGGGCGCTCCACGGCCTGGGCGCGATCCGGTGAGCGCAGGCGGGACGCGGCATCCGGGGCCTGCCACCGGCTGGCAGCGGCCCTACCGCTATGCCATCGCCGTCGGCTCCAATCTCGCGGACCGCCAGGGCACCATCTGCGCGGGTGCGGGCCAGCTCGTCGCCTCCGGTGCGGTGGCGCTGGTGGCGAGCTCCGCCCTGATCGAGACTGCCGCCGTCCTTGCTGGCGCGGGGGGGCCGCAGCCGCCCTACCTCAACGGCGCCTGGCTGGTCGACACCCACCTCGGAGCGCACCAGCTGCTGCACCTGCTGCAGCAGGTCGAAACCGCTCTCGGGCGCATCCGCTCCGTGCCCTGGGGGCCCCGCACCCTCGATCTCGACCTGCTGCTGCGCGACGATGGCCTGGTGATCGCATCCGCCGTCCTCGCCCTGCCGCACCCCCGGCTGCATCAGCGCCGCTTCGTCCTGGCACCGCTCGCCGAGATCGCCCCCGAGTGGATGCACCCCATCAGGCACGCCAGCGTGCAGGCCCTCGCCGAGGCGCTCACGCAGGGCGGCGCAGCGGCGCGGAGCTGAGCGGGGAGGCGCCTGCCGGCTTGTAGCCGGACGGTTGCTCGGCATCATCCCTGCGGCTCCCGTCAAGCCTGGCCCCTGCGGGGGACCCATGTTCGAGAACATCTCAGAGCGCTTCGGCGCGATCTTCGACAAGCTGCGCTACGGCGGCAAGCTCTCCGAGACCAACATCCGCGATGGCCTGCGGGACGTGCGCTACGCCCTGCTCGAGGCCGATGTCAACGTGCAGGTGGTGCGGGAGTTCCTCGACAAGGTGACCGCCAAGGCGGTCGGCGAGCAGATCATCTCCGGCGTGGCGCCCGGCCAGCAGGTAGTGCAGATCGTGCATGACGAGCTGGTGGCGCTGATGGGCGAGCCGGACAACGAGATCCCCTACGCCAAGCATGGCGCCACCGTCATCATGATGTGCGGCCTGCAGGGCTCGGGCAAGACCACCACCTGCGCCAAGCTCGCCCGCCGCCTGCTGGAAGCGGGCAAGCGGCCGCTGCTGGTGGCTGCCGACCTCCAGCGTCCAGCGGCCATCGACCAGCTCAAGATCCTCGGCGAGCAGATCGGCGTGCCGGTCTTTCACCAGGCGGGGCTGGCCGCGCCCGAGCTGTGCGCCAAGGGCCTGGAGGTGGCGGCCAAGGACGACCGCGATGTGGTGATCCTGGATACCGCCGGCCGCCTGCACGTCGATGATGAGCTGATGGCGGAGGTGGCGAAGATCCACCGCCTGGCGCAGCCGCACCAGACCTATCTGGTAGTGGATGCGATGACCGGCCAGGATGCGGTGAACTCGGCCAAGGCCTTCAATGAACGGCTGCCGCTCGATGGGGTGATCTTCACCAAGCTCGATGGCGACGCCAGGGGCGGAGCCATCGTCAGCCTGCGCACCATCATCGGCAAGCCGATCAAGTTCGTCGGCGTTGGCGAGAAGCTCGATGCGCTGCAGCCCTTCTACCCCGACCGCTATGCCCGCCGCATCCTCGGCATGGGCGACATCCTCTCCTTCGTCGAGAAGGCCCAGTCGGTGGTCGACGAAGGCGAGGCCAAGCGGCTCGAGGAGCGCATCCTCAAGAGCAAGTTCGATCTCGAGGATTTCCGCCAGCAGCTGCAGGCGATCCAGAAGATGGGGTCGATCAAGGACATCCTCGGGATGATCCCCGGCATCGGCGCCAAGTTCTCAGGGCTGAATGTCGATGAATCGATCTTCAAGCGCTACAGCGCGATGATCTCCTCGATGACCGCCCATGAACGCGGCCGCCCCGAGCTGATCGACATGAGCAGGCGCCGCCGCATCGCCCATGGCTCAGGGACGAGCACCAACGATGTCCAGGCGCTGCTCAAGCACTTCGCGACCATGAAGAAGGTGATGGGCAAGTTCGGCGACGTGAAGGAGATGGCGGAGAAGCTGCCGGACCGCGAGGATCTCACCCCGGAGCAGCTCGCCAACCCCCAGGCGTTCATGCCCAACCCCAACCGCATGTTCACCACGCGCCAGGATAAGGATCAGCTGGAGGCCTACCGCAAGAACCGCAAGCGGCTCAAGAAGCTGAAGAAGAAATCGCGCTGACCGGCTGACCTGCCGAGCGGCCGTCAGTGCCGCGAGAGCGATCCGCTGGCGGTACGAGCACGCCAGCCGGGCTCACTTGGTATTGAGCTCCTGGGCATGGGCCGTCCACCACTGGAAGCCCTTCTCGATCGCCGCCGAGCGGCTGAGCTGGTCGGCGCGCGGATCGAAGCCGAAATCGGTCTTGCACAGCATCATCAGCGCGCGGTTGATGTAGCTGCCCGCGATGTTGGCCTCGAGCGCCATCAGCAGGCTCGGGATGGCGCTGGTGTAGCCCAGTTTGACCAGCGCCTCGGAGGCATAGCGGCGCACGCCCGGATCCGCATCCGTGAGAGCGTCGGTCAGATTGGGGCCCTGGGCCTTGTCGCCGAAGTTGCCCAGGCCGATGGCGCACATGCGCCGGATGTGCGGACGGGTATCAGTGGCCAGCCCCTTGACCAGGAGCGCGGCAGCATCCGCCTGCACCAGGGTGCCGAGCTCGGTCAGGCTGCTGCCGCGGATGACATCATCGCTGTCGTCCGAGCGCGCCTTGTAGTCGTTGGGCTGGATCTTGGCGATGGCGGTCAGGACGTTCATCGCGGTGGCGCGCACCTGGGAGTCGGGATGCTTGAGCAGACCGTGCAGGACCGGGATGGCGGCCTCGGCGCCAGCTACGCTCAGGGCGCTGGCGGCGGCGATGATCTCGGCGGAGGAGCGGTTGGAGGCCTGCAGCCAGGGCAGGAGGACCGGCACGACCGCCGGATCAGACAGGTGGCCAAGCTCGGAGAGCGCCTGCAGGCGGGTCTCCGGATCGGGTGAATTGAGCTGTCCTTCAAGGCCATGCAGGCGGTACTGGTAGACGTAGCTGGCCATGCGTGCAGCTGCGAGCAGACGAGCATCGTTGTTGGGCGACGTATCCTCGGCCCACAGGACCGCTTGCGCCATCAGCACGACTGAGGCAACCAGAGCGGGGAGCAGCGAGCGGGCGGTCTGCATGACCATCGGACGATAGCGGTCCGTACGACGCCACCAGGGCAGCTGCCTCCGGGCTCCCGGGCGTGTGTCAAAGACGGTGGCTGGTGCCCAGCGAGCTGCCGACGGCCAGTTCGGCCCGCAGGTCGGTCTGGGGCAGGAGCACGGCGAAGCGCGTGCCATTGGTATCGCTTTGCAGGCTGATCGAGCCATGCAGGACATCCAGCAGCTGCTTGACGATGGCCAGGCCCAGACCGGTGCCGCCGCTCTGCCGGCTGCGGTGGGCATCGACACGGTAGAAGCGCTCGAACACCCGCTCCTGATGGTCGCTGGGGATGCCGATGCCGGTATCCTGCACGACCAGGCTGATGCGGTTGTCCGCGGTCGCGGCCATGCGCAGCCAGACCGTGCCCTGCGGGCGGTTGTAGCGGATGGCGTTGGAGACCAGGTTGCCGATCAGCTGGCGCACCAGCTCGGCATCGGTCACCGCAGGCAGGCGCTCAGGCGCCTCGAGCACCAGGGTGACCTGCTGGCGCTCGGCGGCGCGGGTGTATTCATCGATGATGGTACGGCCCATCTGCACCAGATCGGTCGCGCTCGGGCGGACCTCCCAGGCGCCCTGCTCGAGGCGGGAGAGGGTCAGGACGTCGCGCACGATCTCGGCCAGGCGGTCGGAGTGGCGCGCTATCTTCTCGATGAAGTCCCTGGCGATGGCCGGATCATGGTCGAGCGCCCCGTCGAGGAGGGTCTCGGTGAATCCGCCGATCGCGGTCAGGGGGGTCTTGAGCTCATGGCTGACGGCGGCGATGAAATCCCGCCGTGCGCCTTCGAGACGCTTGAGCTCGGTCAGATCGTGCAGCACCACCACGCGCACGCCCGGGCCCGCGGGCGAGATCATGGCGCGCAATTGCCGGCGCCGGTGCTCGATTTCGCTGCCCGAGGCCATCGATTCGCGGTCCTGCGCGCCACCCGCGGCGCGTCCTGGCGGACCCGCTCCGAGCACCGGCAGATGCTCGTAGTACGGCTGCATCACCACCTCGGCGCCGCCGGCGGCCAGCTGGCGGTAGGCGGGATTGGCATAGAGCACGCGATCGAGGGCGTCGACGCAGGCCACGCCTTCGCTGAGCGCCCCCAGGGCGGCATCGAGCAGGGCCTTCTGCCCGGCGATCTCGTTCTGGCTGGATTGCAGGCGCTCGCCCATGGCGTTCAGCTCGTGGCCGAGATGCGCCATGACGTCGGAGCCGAGTAGGCCGGCCCGGCGGGTGAACTCGCCCTTGGCGAAGGCGCGCGCCACTGCGACCAGCTCCGCCACCCGGGTGCGGTCGCGCCAGAGGTGCATCAGGATGATGATGCTGGAGACGGTGATCACCAGCGCGGTGGCGATCCACATCGGCTGGGAGAGCTTCTGGTCGAGGCCCTCCTCGACCTCGATCGGCGCGGCGATGCGCAGCACTCGTCCATCCGGCAGGGCCACCGCGACATAGAACAACTCGCGTGCGATGGAGTCCGAGTGCCGCCGGCTGAAGCCGTAATGCTCGCGGCGCGCCTGCTGCACCTCGGGGCGGGTGTTGTGGTTGTCCAGCTGGCTGGCATCGGCATAGGAGTCGAAGGTCACCTTGCCATCGGATGCGATCAGGGTCAGCCGGCGCTCCTTGGGGATGCTGACGGTGCGCAGCCGGGTGCCATCGCTGTCCAAGGCGAGCAGGCCCGCCACCAGATCGACCTCGCTGCGCAGCTGGCTGGTCAGGCCATCGGTGACCGCCGAGGAGACCACGGAATACTGGTAGGCGAGCGCCAACCAGATCACCACCGTGAGCAGCACCGCCGCCACTGCCAGCCAACGGGCCCCCAGCAGCAGCGCGCGCCAGTTCGACACGCTATTGGTACTCGGTGAAGCGGTAGCCGACGCCGCGGACGGTCTCGATGTAGCGGTCGTAGGGACGGATCTTGTTGCGCAGGTTGCGCACGTGGACATCGATGGTGCGATCGGTCACCACCGCATCGCCATCGCCGAGCCGGTCGAGCAGGTCGTAGCGCCCGTAGGCGATGCCGGGATGGGAGGCGAGGAAGTACAGGAGCTTGAACTCGGTCAGGGTTACCGGTGCGAGATCCTCGCCGACCGTGACGCGGTGGCGCACCGGGTCAATGACCAGCTTCTCGATCTGCAGCCGCCGGCGCTCGCCACCGCTGCTCGCGTCATCGCGGTTGCGGTTGAGCCGGACCTTGATGCGCGCCATCAGCTCCTTGATGCGGAAGGGCTTGGTCACGTAATCGTCGGCACCCAGCCCCAATCCCAGGACCACATCGCTCTCCTCGCCCTTGGCGGTGACCATGATGATCGGGATGCTCGCGAAGTTGGCATCGGCGCGCATGACCTTGCAGACATCGAGCCCATCGCGGTCGGGCAGCATCAGGTCGAGCAGCACGAGGTCGAAGGTGTGCCGGCGCAGCTCATGCAGGCCGTCGTTGCCGGTACCTGCCACCATGACCATGTGCCCATCCTTCTCGAGGTTGTAGCGCAGCAGGGTCTGGATGTCGGGTTCGTCTTCAATGATCAGCAGTCGTGACATGATGGCTCCACACGGGATGGCTGCGGGCGGGTCTACTTGTCGGGGATGGTGTCGTGATGATGGCGGATATTGGTGCCACGGTAGATGTATACCGTCTCCTCGCCGATCGAGACCGCAATGTCGGCGATATGCTCGAGCAATGAGGCGGCGCGCAGCAGGTGGGTGTATTCGCGGATCTTGTCCGACTGCTCCTGCATGCGCTCCTGGATGCCCTCGTAGCATTCCTTGGTCAGGGCGTCGGCCTGGTGCTCGTCGGTGATGACCCCGCGGGCGAGGGCGAGGTTGCCGGTGACGAACGCCTCCATCGCATGGCGCACCATGGTCAGGACGACGTTGCTGAGCGCCTGGATTGCGGTCGGATTGTCGACCAGCTGGTGCCGGGCGATGAAGGAGGCGCGCTTGGCCACGCTCTCGGCGAGATCGCCGACCTGCTCGAGATCGGAGGTGATGCGCATCGCCGATATCACCAGGCGCAGCTCCCCGGCCATCGGCTGCTGCAGGGCGATGATCTGGTGGCAGCGGTCCTCGATCGCGGTCTCGAGGGTATCGAGCTGCTCCTCGATCACCCGGCACTGCTCGCGCGCCTCCACTTGCGGGCGCTGGATCGCCTCGATGGCGATGGTGAGCGAGCGTTCGACCAGGTTGCCCATATTGACCAGCGAGCGCTTCAGCTCCGCGAGGTCGAGATCGAAATGGCGAATCTGATTCATGGATGCCTCTTAGAATGAAGCTCTGCGATCGGGATGCACATGCTCAGCCGAACCGACCCGTTATGTAGTCCTCGGTCTGCTTCTGATTCGGGTTGGTGAATATCGTCAGTGTCGTATCATATTCGATGAGCTTGCCCAGGTAGAAAAAGGCGGTGCGGTCGGAGCATCGGCCGGCCTGCTGCATGTTATGGGTGACGATCACCACGGTGTACTGCCGCTTGAGCTCGAGGATCAATTCCTCGATCTTCCCGGTGGCGATCGGATCTAGCGCCGAGCACGGCTCGTCCATCAGGACGATCTCCGGCTGCACGGCGATGGCGCGGGCGATGCACAGCCTCTGCATCTGCCCGCCTGACAGTCCCAGCGCGCTCTTGCCCAGGCGGTCCTTGACCTCGTCCCACAGCGCGGCGGCGCGCAAGGCCTGTTCGCAGGCCTGATCGAGATCGCGCTTGTCGGCCTGGCCGGCGACCCGCAGGCCATAGACGACATTCTCGTAGATCGACTTGGGGAAAGGGTTCGACTTCTGGAACACCATGCCGACGCGCTTGCGCAGTGAGGTGACCTCGAGATGGGGATCGTAGATGGTATGGCCCTTGACCAGGATGTCGCCGCCGTGGTGGACGCCGTCCACCAGGTCGTTCATGCGGTTGAAGTTGCGCAGCAGGGTCGACTTGCCGCAGCCGGAAGGCCCGATGAAGGCGGTCACCTGCTTCTCTGGGATCTCCATGCTGATGTCGAAGAGCACCTGATGGGAGCCATAGAAGAAATCGTAGGAGCGGATGCTGATGAAGCCGGCATCCAGCGCTGGTTCGGCGGTGGCCTGGTCGTCGGGCATCGGTGCGGATACTTCACTGGCTGGGCCTCGGGTGCGCGAGGCGGTGATCGGGGGGGCGAAAGGGGCGGTGGCGGCGGCAGTCATGGGTATCAGAACGCCGATGTGGCGAACCTCCTGCGCAGTTTCTCACGGATGACGATCGCGCCCAGATTGAGCGCCATCACCAGGGCGATGAGGAACAGGGTGGTGGCGAAGACCATCGGCTTGGCGGCATCGGAATCAGGGGATTGGAAGCCGAGGTCGTAGATGTGGAAGCCGAGGTGCATGAACTTCTGGTCGAGATGGACGAAGGGGATGATGTCGGAGTCGTACCAGTGCCCGTCGATCGGCAGGCTGGGCGCCAGCTTGACCACGCCCACCAGCATCAGCGGCGCCACCTCACCGGCGCCACGCGCCATCGCCAGGATCAGTCCGGTGAGGATGCCAGGCAGCGAAGCCGGGATGACGATGCGCTGGATGGTCTGCCACTTCGAGGCACCGCAGGCCAGGCTCCCTTCGCGCGCGCCGCGCGGCACCGCCGCCACCGCCTCCTCGGTGGCGACGATCACCACCGGCACGGTCATCAGGCTGAGCGTCAGCGCCGCCCACAGGATGCCACCGGTGCCGAAGGTCGGATTGGGCAGCTTGGCGCTGAAGAACAGCTGGTCGATGTTGCCGCCGACGATGTAGACGAAGAAGCCCAGGCCGAACACCCCGAAGACGATCGACGGCACGCCGGCAAGGTTGTTGACCGCGACGCGGACGCTGCGCACCAGCAGCCCCTGGCGGGCGTATTCCCGCAGGTAGATGGCTGCGATCACGCCGAAGGGGGTCACCGCGGCGCTCATCAGGATGGTCATCACCAGGGTGCCGACGATGGCGGGGAAGATGCCGCCCTCGGTGTTGGCCTCGCGCGGGTCGTCGATGATGAAATGCATGATGTTGCCCAGGAACCAGGCGCACCGCCCGGCCAGGGTGACCTGGTTGGGGTAGTGGAAGTCGAGGATCTGCCCGAGCGGGATGGTGCGCTTCTCGCCGCTCGCCAGGCGGATCACCAGCTGGTGGATGCGCTGCAGGCCCTCCTGGGCCCTGGCCTTGGCGGAGAAATCGGCATAGGCGGCCTCCAGGGCGGCGATCTGGGCCTTGACCGCAGCGCTGGCGGCGGCATCGCCGCCATGCCCATCGAGCACCTTGAGGCGCAGCTGCAGCCTGGTGATGGCCCGCGCATTGGCGCCGATCGCATCCTTCTCGAGATGGGAGATGGCCTGCCGCCGGGCGGATGCCTCATCGACCAGGATGCGCAGCTGCTCGGCGAAGTGGGGATCATCGGCGGGCAGGGTGGAGGCGTTGCTGATGTGCAGTTCGACAGGATAACCCAGCGCATCGCCATAGGCCAGCCGTTCGATCCGCATCACTCCCGCGGGGTAGCGCCGGGATGCGATGTCGGCCTCGTCGATGAAGCGATAGGGCGCCGCGACATCCTTGTTCCCGGTGCAGATCTGCACCTCGCTGCCGGTGCCGGAGGCCTTGACCTGGTTCTTGACCTCGGTGCCGAGCAGGACGCTGGTCGTCCCATGGTCCTTGAGCGTGTATTCGATCACCGGGCGCGGCCAGAACACCGCGATGCCGTTGCAGAAGATCAGCAGCAGCAGCCCGGCCACCATCACCAGGCCGATGGACAGCCCCATCGCGGTCAGCCAGACCAGCGATTCGCCGACCACGCGCCCGCTGGCGATCTTCGCTTTGACAGCATGCGGGGCGTTCATGTCAGACGGTCTTGTACTTCTCGCGCAGGTGCTGGCGCAGCACCTCCGCGGCGGTGTTGAGCAGGAAGGTCAGCAGGAAGAGCAGGAAGGCGCCGAGGAAGAGCGTGCGGTAGAGCGTCCCGTCCTGCGGCGCCTCGGAGAGCTCGACTGCGATGTTGGCCGAGAGGGTGCGCATGCCATCGAAGATGTTCATGTTCATGATCGCGGTGTTCCCGGTCGCCATCACCACGATCATGGTCTCGCCGATCGCGCGGCCGAGACCGATCATCAGCGCGGAGAAGATGCCGGCGGAAGCGGTCGGGACGACCACCTTCAGCGCCGTCTGCCAGCGGCTGGCCCCGAGGGCCAGCGAGCCCGAGCGCAGCGCCGACGGCACATTGGAGAGCGCGTCCTCGGCGATGGTGAAGATGATCGGGATGACGGCGAAGCCCATCATGATGCCGACCACCAGCGAATTGCGCTGCTCGAAGGCGAGCCCGGTATTCATGCGCCACCAGCGCGGGAAATTGCCCACCTGGGCATGGGTTATCGGATCGCTCACCGAGAACACCAGGCGCTCGAGCAGGGGTCCGCAGCACCAGGCGACCGTCATCGCCACCAGCATGATGGGCACGAAGGCGATGAATTCGTAGCCGGGCCTGATCCAGCTGCGGTAGCGCATCGGGAGGCGGGCCCACCACCAGCCGAACAGCATCGCAGATCCCGGGACCATCACCAGCTCGACCATCAGCGCCGGCACCTGCCGCTCGATCAGCGGCGCCAGCCACAGGGCGGCGATGAAGCCGAGCACCACCGATGGCAGCGAGGCCATGATCTCGACCGTCGGCTTGACGATGGACTTGAAGCGCGGATGGAGGAACTCGGAGGTGTAGACCGCCCCCAGCAGGGCGATCGGCACGGCGAACAGCAATGCGTAGAAGGTGCCCTTGAGGGTGCCGATGATCAGCGGCACCATGGAGAGCTTCGGCTCGTTCTCGTCCGAACCGGTCGATTGCCATTCATAGGCGGGCCGGTCAGCGCCCTCGTACCAGATCTTGCCGAACAGCGAGGCGAAGCCCGATTCCGGATGGGGGTCGTGCAGCCGGTAGAGGTGCAATTGCTGATCGTCGCCCAGCAGCATCAGGTGCTCGTACTTGGCGCTGAGCGCGACCCCCTCGATGGCATAGGGCATGCGCTCCTGCCAGCGGACCGACGCGGAGGTGCCATAGCGCAGCGACGCGGTGTGGTCGCAGGCGATCAGGAAGGCCTTGTTGCGCACGCTGGGGGCGAAGGCGCTGCCGCCCCCCGGCAGGTCGGGCAGCGACTTGGTCAGCCCGAAGAGGCGGGTATCGCTGCCATCCTTGTGGTAGAGGCTGAAGATGCGGTTGACGCCCTTGGGATTGCTCGCCACCAGCGAGACGTCGCCGAGCAGGAAATCGAGCGACGAGACCCGGGTGTCATCGCGGTCATCGAAGGGGCGGAAGCGCTGGCGCAGGAGCAGCCCGTCGTCGTTGTGGAAGAAGTACTCGACCTCGCCGTCGCGGGAGGCCACGATCACGCCCTCGCCCCGCTCGTCGATGCGCAGGATCGAGGGCTGGCCGCCGACCTGGCTGGTGAGGTCGCTGACCGCATCGAGGTGGAGCGCGCCTTCCCCGCCGAGTGAGGAATCCTGCGCCAGGGTGGCGATGAGCACATGGGCATGGCCGTCGGCGCCGGTCTGCAGGGCGCCGGCGAGATGGCCGTCCTCGCCGGCCGAGAAGGCCACTGCGGTCAGCGGTCGATCGCGCCCGCCGCGCGCGATCGACAGCTGCGGTGCGATCGAAGCCGTCACCGTGCGCACGCCATCGGTGAACATCGCCTTGTAGTTGATGCGCAGCACCATCAGCTGGCCATGGTCGGTGCCGATGCACAGGCGCTGGTAGCGCGGCAGGTAGCGCCAAGCGCTCAGCTGGCTGCCAGGGGGCAGCGGGAGGGACTGCACCTGGAGCACGGCCGGATGCTCGGTGGAGAGGAAGGTGATGCGTCCCGAACGGTCGAGGACGAACGGCATGCCGCCCCATTCATCCAGGCCGATGGTCCCGATGCCCGCGGCGGTGACGCTCGCCGGCAGCGGGATCGTGGTCTGCGGGGTGACCGTGGCGGAGCGGAAGAGCGGGAGCACCTGCCAGAGGATGAACACCAGCATGGTGAATACCGCGGCGATCACCGACAGCCCGCCGATCTTGATGAACCAGGTCATCACCCGGTCGAAGATCAGGGTCGAGCGCGGCGTCGTGAAGCGGCTTTCGGACGCGAGCGGTGATGCCATCGGTGCTGGCTACCTGGAAGGGCTGGAACGGATCGGCGGCAGGGGAGCGGGGAGGGTCGAGATCGGGTGACGGTCGACGCGCTTCAGCAGTTCACCACTGCCGCGAGCGCTCAGCTGGCACTCCCTGCCCCTGGTCCAAGGCATGCCTATTTGGCCGCCCCCGTCTGGAGCGCCATGGCGTTGACGATGTCGATCGGCAGCGGGAAGTAGCCATCCTTGATGACGATCCCCTGGCCTTCCTTCGACATCACGAACTTGATGAATTCTGCGACCAGGGTGTCGAGGGGCTGGCCGGGCTTCTTGTTGACGTAGATGAAGAGGAAGCGCGCCAACGGGTACTTGCCGCTGATGGCGTTCTCGTAGGTCGGCTCGACGAAATCCTCGCTCTTGCTCGCGATCGGCAGCGCCTTGACCCCCGAGGTCACATAGCCGATGCCGGAGTAGCCGATGCCGTTGATATCGCTGGACACGCTCTGCACCACCGCCGAGGAGCCGACCTGCTCCTTGACGGTCGGCTTGTAGTCGCCCTTCGCCAGGGAGTGCTCCTTGAAGTAGCCATAGGTCCCGGAGGCGCTGTTGCGGCCATAGAGGGAGATCGGCCGGTCGGCCCACTCGGATACGCCGGCGGCGTCCCAGGTGGCGATGTTCTTGCCGCCGCGCTTGTAGGTCGAGGAGAAGATCCCATCGATCTGCTGCAGGGTCAGGCCCTTGATCGGGTTGTCCTTGTGCACGAACACCGCCAGGGCGTCGATGGCGACCTTGAAGGCGGTGGGTTTGTAGCCGAATTTCTTCTCGAAGGCGTCGATCTCGGTCGGCTTCATCTCGCGGCTCATCGGGCCGAGCTGGGCAGTCCCTTCGATGAGGGCCGGCGGCGCGGTGGTCGAGCCCTTGCCTTCGACGCCGATCTTGACGTTGGGGTATTGCTGCTGGAAGGCTTCGGCCCAGTAGGTCATGAGGTTGTTGAGGGTGTCTGAACCGATCGAGTTGAGGTTGCCGGATACCCCGCCGACACTCTGGTAGGCGAGCAGATGATCATCGAGGGTGACCGCCGCGCTGAGCCGGGGGAAGCCCACGAGTGCGAGGCAAAGTATCACGGAAGTCAATGGCAGGTTATGGGTTGCGTGATAGGTGAAGGCGCGGTTCATGCACAGCTCCTGATGGGCGTTGCTGGGAAGGCTACGTCGATTTGTGAAGAATCCGTGAATTTTATTCGAGTATTGGCTGCTTCGGCAGGCCGTCAGGGCGATGGCGGCATTCGTCGGGGATGTCCCTGATGCTCAGCCAACCGTCGTCTGGTGCGGGCCCGTCCCCGGGCTAAACGGCTTACGGCCGATGTAGCGGTAATAGGGGGTGCGCAGTCCAGGCAGGTAGGGCACCTTGGCCATGCCCTCGTGGAGCGAGAGGGGCAGCGTGCGCGCCATCAGGTACGGCAGGTGATCGGGGTTCGGGTGGACGCCATCATGGCCGAACCACAGCGGCCAGAAATGGCGGGTGAACACCCCATGCTCGACGCAGCCCGGTGGGGGGTGCTTGCGCGCGACATAGAAGTCGACCACGCCGATCACCCCGCCCGGCTTGAGCATCGCGAGCGCGTTGTCGATGGCGGCGAACCAGTCGGGGATCATGGTCAAGGCGTATGACAGGTAGACGCAGTCGACGGGCGCCTCGGGCCCGAAGCGGGTGGCATCCGCCTCGATGCAGCGCACCTGCTGCCAGCCGTGACGCTGGCAGCGGGCGAGCGCCTGCGCCAGCAGGGCCGGGCAGAGATCGACCAGCGTGACGCTGTCAAGCAGCGCCAGCCGGTCCCCGAAGAACTCCACATTGCGACCGGTGCCACCGCCCAGCTCGATGACCGCTCCGCCGGCTGGGATGGGCAAGGCGTCGATCAGCTCGCGCCGGCCATGCAGCAGACGTTCGCGGAAGCGGTCATAGGCATGGGCCTGCGGCCGGTAGAACAGTTCGAGCCGGCGGCGATGGTCCCCGCCGCGGGGTTGCCCGCGCAGCAGCTGCCGGAGGATGGCGAAGTCGGCGCCGATCATGGCACGGCGACCTCGGCCACATGGAAGCTGGCGTAGGTATGCACGCGGTCGAGCTGGTGCAGCCGGTCGGCCAGGCCGCGGTCGAAGCGCAGCGCATCCGGGAGGTTGAGGCGCTGCCCCGGGCGGTGCGGATGCGCGACTGCGAGCTGGTCGAGGAAGCCGGGATGCTCGCTGGCGCTGCGGAACAGCACGCGGGCACCTGGGCTGGCGCGGCGCAGGAGCGCGCTCCACTCCTCCGCCAGCGCATCGGGATAGTAGTAGCTCATCCAGTCCATGTGGTCGAGCAGGACGAAGCGCGAGATCGGTTCGGCTCCGCTCTCGAGGAAGCGCGTGACGGTGGTGGTGTGCGGCGCGATGCGGTCGACCAGCCCGCCCTTGAGGGCGGCGAACTGCTCGGGCTTGAGGTATTCCGGGCAGCAGGTGCGCGAATAGGCGCCGCGCAGGTAGACGGTCCAGAAGTAATTGGTCCAGATCGGCAGCTGGCGGAAGACGTAGCGGATGCAGGCCTGGATGAAGCCGGCGATGCCCTGGCTATGGCTGCTCTCCACTGCGCGGGCCTGGGGATAAGGCACCCCCAGCAGGCTCATGGTCGCCCGGCGAGAGACCGCCCAGTTCATGCCCTTGGTCCACAGCCTGGGCTCCATGTCGCGGTCGTAGATCTCCTGCTGCTCGGCGAGCGAGGTGGCATTCAGCAGGCGCTCGATGCTGCCGCGCAGCGCCGGCTGGCAATCCACCATGCCCCAGCAGGCGCGCGCCACCAGGCCTGAGAGGCCGCAGTCGTAGAAGCTCCGTCGCCAGCCGCAGCCGGAGAACCAGTGGGTGCGCTCGTCCCAGAACCCCTGCGCGAAGGGCGAGAGGTCGCGGCGCAGGCTGTCGAAGTACATCTGCTCGAAATCGCGCGCCGCCCCGCGGCCGAACAGCTTGAAGAAGTCCTCATGGCAGAGCCGGCGGATGCCGGCGATCTTGAGCTCGAGCAGCGCGGTCTGGCGCGGATTGGCATCGACGGCATGGACCACCCGCGGAGCCTGCAGGGCGTAGTCCAGGGCGTTGCAGCCGGCGCTGGTGATCACCAGCACGGCATCGTCGGCGCCCAGCTGCAGCGCGACGCGGTCCAGGGCCGGGTCCTCCCAGCAGGCATTGTAGAGCAGGGAGCGGTCGTAGATCGCATTGAAGAAGCGTTGATGGACACGGTCGAGCGTGGTTGGTTGTGGCTTCACAGCGTTCCTAGCGTGCAGGTACGTGGGCGGCCCGATCCGAGCCGGATGGCGGACCAGGTCGAGGAGAGGTGGGTGCAGGCATCGGCGATCAGGGCATGCGGGCGACGAGGAAGGGCATGAGCCCGGCCACGCGCGAGAGCGATGGGGAAGCGCCCGCCTCAACGCGCAGGCGACGCTGCATGAAGGTGCGCAGGTGGCGATTGAAGGCGGCGGCATGCTTGAGCAGCGAAGCGTGCGGGACCTCCTCGCCGTCGGCGCCGTAGAGCCAGTGCACTTCGCAGGCCGGGAAGACCCGGCTGGCGAGATCCGGTCGGCAGAGGATGCTCGTCCCCGGCCCATCCATGGTCAGGGTATGCCGCTCCTTGCTGCCCCACAGCAGCAGCGTCGGCGCCTGGGTCAGGGGGGTCCTGGCGGACGGTCCCTGGCCGATGCCCTGCAGGCTGCGCAGGGATGTCACCCGTTCGATGGCCCCCAAGGCCGGGATCGCCGCCAGGGTGCGATCGATGCGGTCGCGGATGCGGCGCTCATGGAGGTTGGCGATCCCCTGCGGGGTCAGCAGGGCGAGCAGGGCGCGCCAGCCGCCGATCTGGGGTCCTGGAGCGACGCTGCGGCTGGCCAGGGTGCGGAAGAGCGTGCGTCCGCGTTCCAGGGCCGCACCCGGATTGCCGGCCTCACCGCGATCGGCCTCGCTGATGATGCCGCCGACCAGGCGCGCCAGGAGCGGCGCCAGGTCATCGATGCAGGAGAGCGGGCTGATCAGCACCACGGCCGAGAGCGGGAGGCTCTCGTCGGCGTCGCGGGCCCGCCGGAGGAGCTCGATGCACAGCCCACCGCCGACGCTGACGCCGATCAGGACCGGTCGCTGGCCGGTGCGCTGGCGGGCGAGGATCTGCTCGCGCAGGGCGGCCATCACGCCCTCGACATCGAAATGGTCGTAGGGGTAGGTGGCGGTCGAGAGCGAGCCGAAGGAGCGCAGGGTGGCGATCTGCCGCAGGAAGGTCTCGGGTCCGTCGGGGACCAGCCCAGGGACCAGGATGAAATGGAAGGGACCGTGGCCGGTGTGGTGATCGAAGCGCAAGGCCGGCTTGGGTTCTCCAGAGGTGGCGACATTCGCCTGGCCGGTGCGGGGAATCACCATCATGCCTCCCATCCGGCGCTGCGGTCGAGAGCCTCGGCGATGGAGCGGTCATTCCACGCCTGCGGCACCTTATGCTGCCCACCGAGCTTGCCGGCGGCGGCAAGGTAGCGGCGGAAGGTCCCGGGCGGGGTGACCACCAGCTGCGGTCCGAGCAGCTGGTGGCCGGCCCGGTGGGCATCGTAATCGAGCACGCGCTGGCGCAGGTGCTGGTCGATGGTGTCGCAGAAGGTGCCGAGATGGGCCGGCTGGCGGATGAATTCGACCCACCATTCGTGCCGCCCGCTGAGGCTCGCTCCGCTGGGCAGCACCGGGGCGACGTGGTAGTGCGCGACCTCGGCCGCGGTCGCCGAGCAGGCCGCCGTCAGCGCCCCGTCCAGATGCACCCCTTCGACATGCTCGCCGAAGACCGAGATGCGCGCGGCGATGCGACCGGCGAAGCGCACCTGGCCAGGTCGCACCCCGAGCACCACATCGCCGAGCTGATAGCGGATGAGCCCGCTGGGAGTGGTCACCAGCACGCGGTACAGGCGATCGGGCTCGATGGCCCAGGGGCCGCGGATCGCCCCGCCGTCCTCGGGGGCGAATTCGAGCAGCACTCCGCAATCGCTGAGCAGTTCGAGCTCCGGGGGGGAGCCATCGCCCAGGCGCCAGGCCCTGGAGCCGATGCCGATGAAGGCCTCGCTCGCCGGATAGACCTCCAGCATCCAGGTCTCGGGGGCGAGGTGCTCGCGCAGGCTCGCCAGGAAGGGGCCGATCGCGTGCCCGCCATGGATGAAGCCGCCGAGCTTGGTCCAGGCGGTGCGCACGCGCGAGACGCCGCGGATGCTGCAGATGCGGGTGAAGAGCATCAGCATCCAGCTGGGGATGCCGGAGACCATGCGCACATCGCCGGCGCCGCAGCGCTCGGCGATGCGGTCGAGCTTGCGCTCCCAATCCGCTTCAAGCGCGATTGCGAGACCAGGCTCATAGGCGCCTCGCAGCCAGCGCGGGATGCGTGCCGCCATGATGCCGGAGAGGTCGCCGACCGGGATGCCCCGGGGGTTCGGCTGCAGCGCGGTCGAGCCGCCGAGCATCAGCATCTGGCCGTCGAGCAGCCGGCTGCCGGTCGACTCCAGCAGGCGTACCAGGGCGACCGCGCCCCCCCGGGCATGGTGGCGGAGCAGGTCGGCATTCTGTGGGATGTAGCGTTCTCCGGCCTTGCCTGTGCTGGTGGTGCCGCTGGTCTGGGCCAGCGCCTGCGCCCGGCCGCTGAAGAGCACATCGCGCTCGCCCCAGGCGACGCGCGCGATCAGGCCGCTGTAATCGCCATAGGTGGTCACCTGCATCATCTGGTCGAAGGCGGCCGGGAGCCGATGATCGGTCGGCAGCTTCTCCAGGCCGAAATGGCGGCCGACCGGCAGGCGGGCGAGGCGGTGGACGAGCCGGGCGAGGATGCGGCTCTGGGCCGAACGCATGCCGGCCTCATCCTGCGGCTGGCTGTTGACGAGGGCGAGCAGCGGCAGGCAGGTCTTGGCTACGGCTCGGGTGAACATGCGGCAGAGCCTAGGCGGCGAGGATGAAGAAACGGTGAATGGCGGCGGAATATGGGGAGTGCCCAAGAGGCCGAGTTGCCGACAGGCCCGAGTCACTCCGACAAGAAGTTGGTGCGTAATCTTCTCCGCAGGTTCATCAATTGCTAAAAATCCGAGGCACAATCACGGGCACGGCCGCGGGTTGAACAGCCGCTGCCAATCACATTTCCACCCCCACAAGGACGATACCAATGCGTGCATGGCATGTTGTCGAGCGCTGGGACTTCCGGGCGAGCCAGCAGTTCAATCGCGCGAACCACCACTGGGTCGGCCAGTTGTTCGCCGTGATCAGCCGCCTGGGCGATGGCTGGATCTGGTTCGCCCTGATGGCGGTCCTGCCCGTCGTGTTCGGCAGCCGGGCGTTGGCGGTCTCGGGCTGGATGCTGGCCAACGGAGCGCTGTGCACCCTGCTCTACAAGGAGCTCAAGGCGCACATCCACCGTGCACGCCCCTGCGACGCCGATCCGCTCATCCACCTGACGGTCCCGCCGCTCGACCGCTTCAGCTTCCCCTCCGGCCACACCCTGCATGCGGTCTCCTTCTCGATCATCGTCGGCTACTACTACCCGGCCCTGGAGTGGGGACTGTGGCCCTTCACCATCCTGGTCGCGCTCTCCCGGTTGGTGCTCGGCCTGCACTACCTCAGCGACGTGCTGGTGGGCGCCTCCCTCGGAGCGGGCATGGCGGCGCTCACCATCGCGGTGGCCAATACGCTGGGCGCGGGAGCATGAGCATGCGCCGCGAGGTCGATATCGCCGTGATCTCCGATGTCCATCTTGGCATGCCGGCGTGCCGGGCGGAAGAACTGCTCGCCTACCTCAAGAGCATCGCCCCCGGCAAGCTGGTCCTCAATGGCGACATCATCGACATGCAGCAGTTCAGCCGGCGCTACTGGCCGGATACCCATACCAAGGTGGTGCGGCGCATCCTCAAGTTCGCGGCCGCCGGGGTGCCGGTGTTCTACGTCACCGGCAACCACGAGAAGCCGTTGAGGCGCTATTCTAATATGGGTTTCAATTTCGGGCAGCTGCACCTGGTCGACCGTCTGGAATGGACCATCGATGGACGCAGGACGCTGATCGTGCATGGGGACGAATGCGACAGCCACTTTGATCACATGCGCTGGCTGGCCGCCATCGGCAGCTGGTCCTATGACCGCATCGAGCAGTTGGGCAACCTGCTCAACGGCGCGCTGCGCCTCGCCGGACGGCGGCCGATCTCCCTGACCAATGCGGTGAAGCGCAACATCGCGCAGGCGACCGATTACATCGACCGCTTCGAGTTCGCCTGCGCCCAGCTCGCCGCCCGCGGCGGATTCGATGCGATCATCTGCGGCCACATCCACCAGCCCGCAAACCGCCGCATCAGTGTCGACGACGATCGGCCGCTCTACCTGAATTCGGGCGACTGGGTGGAGAACTGCACGGCGCTGGAATACGCGCATGGCCGCTGGACGGTGGAATGCTTCGATCGTCTGGTCGAGGCCGGCATGGTGCACCAGGGGTTCACCGAAGAGACGCGCGCCGTGGTCTAGCCTGGGTTTCCACGGGCAACTGTTGAGCTAACGCTACGCGCTGTCGGTGCCCGATTTGCTCCGGGAATTCGGGCCCACTAATGCAATAATGTTATTCTATATAGTGCATATATAAAGTAAATGCATGACCATACAATGACGGAGACCCTGGGATGTCCTGCGGTGCTGTTTTATGTCGATAGACTAAATTACCGCTATTCTACGGCATATTCTCAAATCGACCAGTTGTTGCTCGGATCTCTATTGACACAACCTGTTGTATATAGCAGTATGCAAAAACTCGTATGGATAAACCATTATCGATCACGGAATGCCGGGAATTCTTCCAGCGCCCCGAGAATCCACGCCATCGCCAGTACGAGGCTCTCCGCGTCTATTACCTCGAGGAACTCTCCTCGGGTGAGGTGGCCAAACGCTTTGGCTATTCTCCCGCCTCCTTCCGCGTCCTCTGCTACAAGTTCCGCCGTGAGCGTGATCGCCAATTCTTCGTCCAGCCACCGCGTGGGCCCAAATCACAGCCCAAGAAATCAGTCGCCAGGGAACAGATCATCGCAATGCGCAAGCAAAACCGCTCGATTTACGAGATCAGCCAAGCTCTCAAGGCTCAGGGTATTCCCTTGAGTTCCACGGCCGTGTCCGAGGTGCTCAAGGCAGAAGGCTTCGCTCGCCTACCGCGTCGGCTGGAGGAGGAGCGCACTCCCGGTCCTACCCCGACGGTCGAGGACATCGCCGATGTGCGCTCCTTCTCGCTGGAGCCGGCCGAATTCTCCACTGTATGCGGCGGACTCTTTCTCTTCATCCCCGATCTGGTGCGCCTGGGTACCAACACCATGGCTGAGGCTGCTCGACTGCCTGGGTCACAGATGATTCCAGCGGATCATGCGCTGCGCTCCAGCCTTGCACTCAAGCTCTGGTCGATTGAGCGAAAAAGCCACATCATGCCCCTGGTTGCCGATCAGGGACTGGCCCTCTTCGCGGGACTCAATGCCATTCCCAAACGCAGTTATCTCAGCGAATACTCCCACCGCATCGATCACCTCAAAACCACCCGACTACTGGCGGCCTGGCAGCAGGCCGTCACCCAAACGGATCTGCTCGATGGCTCGTCCTTCAATCTCGATTTCCATTCCGTCCCCTATTTCGGTGAGCATCCGGTGGTGGAAAACCACTATGTTGCCATGCGCAGTCGTGGACAGCCCAGTGCCCTGGTCTTCCTGGCCCAGGATGCGGCCGGACATTCTTTCTGCTACTCCAACGCTGACATCCGTCGGGGCGAAGAGCGCGATGAGATCCTCCGCTTCATTGATTGAACAAAACCGGGAAGCCCGGTGACCGGATACTCGCGGCATCGCACATTTTCCCGTGCTACGGTGGCGGTTCCCCTCCTTCAAGAAGAGCAAGCCTCCTGGTCACTGAATCGGTTCACCCTTC